>Ga0307517_10001875_pt1 | contig 34421 bp, 24 predicted proteins | sample 23_EM_MG_FD_194515 | JGI IMG/M metagenome (GOLD analysis project Ga0307517, IMG submission 194515) | Populus trichocarpa ectomycorrhiza microbial communities from riparian zone in the Pacific Northwest, United States - 23_EM | ecosystem: Host-associated > Plants > Roots > Unclassified | place... | reverse complement strand
ACCAAGACACCAAGACGAGGTGGTTCGCGTCCTCACTAACACTCTCGAGACTGCAAATGTGAGCGTGCGAGCGAGCGAGATTCTCACTATCAACTACTCTTCATTTTTATCCTATATGCTATTTATTCATTTTTTTTTATCAATGTTTTAGTTTCGTTTAGTTTGAAACCCTAGGTCTAGCACTCTTCTGTTTATGATTGTTACTGTTTATATTTTTTCTCCTTTGCAGTGCCCACACATGCTTTTTTATGGCCCACCTGGTACCGGCAAAACCACCCCTGCCCTGGCTATTGCTCACCAGCTTTACGGGTAGTTATAATTTTACAGCAGTACTCTCTGTGTTTGTGTGATGAAAATTTTTCTATAGATAGCTGAATTACCAAGTTGATTCGATATTTTAGTGGTTAATCAGATACTTAGAAGTGGTCGCATGCGGGAATGCTAGGGCCTTAACTGTCGAACCCTCTCTGCTGTTGATGAGAAATATGTAATCATTTAATTGGAAATTGGAATAGGATGCTACTATCTCTGAAGGTAACGAATCCCTTTGGGAAAATGTGCCTAATGGGATTTTTAAGTTGAAAAAACTGAGGCATTAAATCTTTAGCTGAACTTGTTGGAGTAAATTGGATCTGATGTCTAACTGAATGACTTTCTTTTAGAGACATGCTTGCTACAGGGTTCAGGACTTGGTCTATATAGTTGTTAAAAGATATTATTTCTTCTTTTTACTGACTTTATATTGCCATCTTGAAGATGTTAATGCCTTTAGATCATTTCTAGATGCTATCATGTGAAAAACCTGATATGTGTAAATCTTAGAGAATAGTTCTGGTGATTTCATGCCTTCTATCATTTTGACTGCTGCTATTATCGTATTAGATTGTAGAGTCTGCTTTCCTTTAATATGTGAAAAAAGTTGATGCCATTCTGGAACATATTTAGCATGTTGATTCCTTCATGTCTTAGGCCTGAACTCTACAAGTCTATGGTTTTGGAACTAAATGCAAGTGATGACCGTGGAATCAATGTTGTTCGGACTAAGATCAAGGACATAATTGTGCTTTGCTCTTCATGTTTCCAATACTTTAGGGGTTACCCTTGTCCACCATATAAGATTACCATCCTAGAAGAGGCAGATTCTATGACTGAAGATGCTCAGGCATGTTTCTTTTGTTCTTTTATGATGGGTTATTTACAAATATAATGTGAAGTGCATGGATATCACCTCATTTGGCATAATGCCCTGAGACTTACAATGGAAACTTTCTCCAAAGTTACAAGATTCTTCTTCATATGTAATTACATCAGCAGGTGAGCCATTTTGTCATACAATATGTCATTACAAATAATTTGATGATTGTTGGAGATTCTGCCATGATTAAATTTATAACTGCTCTCCTTGGGCACGGAGTACCTGTGACAAAATAATTATCTGATCTAAATGGCCTCCATCTTGCATTGGTTTTCCTTACACAATGAGTCATTGTATGGTTCGTCAATGTGGTGAGGCTTAGATGCACTGATGATTCCTCTTCAAATTTCTTCCTATGAAGTTTTGGCCCTTGGGTTGTCAGTCCTAATCTATTTAACCTTTTGGGTAGAAAAAATTATTTTTGCATGATTTGCTCCCATAATTTAGGTGATTGTGATTCTTGCAGGATCATAGAGCCACTTGCGTCAAGATGTGCAAAATTCAGGTTCAAGCCACTTTCAGAAGAAATCACAAGCAGTCGTATATTGCACATTTGTAATGAAGAAGGCCTCACTCTGGACGGAGAGGTATGCAAAGCTTGTCACATTCATTCCTATTTGTTCGGTGGCTTGATTTCCTAGCACAAAGCATGTGATCTACCACTGCAGGCTCTCTCAACCTTGAGTTCTATCTCACAAGGTGATCTTTGCCGGGCTATCACATACTTGCAAGTAAGAGATGATCCCCCCCTCCCCTTCATGTCATGACCATGATGCTCATATTATAAACCCCATTATTTTGGTGTTTTTCTCATGGATTTAGTTAACCAAGAGTCATGGTGTTACTACCTGTACAAACAAAACCACCAATTCTTAGTAGTCATTTTTCATTTCTCCTTGTCCCAAAGGCATAAAGCAGGGTATCTTTGAATCCTCACCACTTCCTTAGACTATTCATGTTAAAGTATCAATTTCTTATGGCATTTTAAATTTCATGAGATAGAACAGAGCATGATTCAATGATATCGAAGTTTACCATTTGCTTTGCAGAATATTGCTTCAAATGATTGACAGTTTTGTTGACCTTCATTATCATGAAAACTTGTTTCACTAGATTGGATTGTTTTATTGTGCAAACATGATCTCAAAGTCTCAAGCTTTTGAGGATTAGGCCCAATTATGATATATCAGGATCAGAAACATCAGCCAGTTTGAAAAAGAAATATACCATGTGTTGGAGTTTCTGATGTAACAATATCGAAGATGAGATTCTTGATTGACCTTTTCAGCCAAGCCCTTCCCTGGAGTGCTTCAATAAAAATCTAGTACTGTTATTAAGCCTTTGGTGTGTGATATTTGAATGATCATCCTAGTCAAGGATCCAAATGTGGAATTTTGAATTTATTGATCTTTTTTGAATTGAATGTGTACGAGAACAAATTGGTGAGAGATCCTTAGCATAAGACATGAAACATTATTAACCCTACTTTTATGGCCATTGTGTTTTCCCAACAGTTTTGATCATTTATTTGGAACTTCAATGTTGACAAATATACACGCCCAGTCATTAGCCCATGCCTTTTCTTCTGTTCAAGTTTCCCATTCCTCAGTTGAAGTTGAACTTCAGCATTTATTTATTGCAGGGAGCTGCTCGCCTATTTGGATCGTCAATTTCATCTGAAGACCTTATAAGTGTATCTGGGGTAGGTTATATTATAAACTTTTTGGGCCATTTGTTTTGGCAATATATCTTCTTGTTATGCATAGTAATCCTTTTGTGCCCTGATTTTCATGGTGTTGTGGTTTTTAAGGCCATTCCGCAAGAGGTTACTGAGGCACTTTATGAAGCATGCAAAAGTGGTGACTTTGATTTGGCGAACAAGGAAGTCAATAATATAATTGCGGAAGGATATCCAGTATCTCAGATCCTTGCTCAGGTTCCCTTTATTCTATCCTTGGCCAACCTTCATTGCCATCGCCTATTATCAGATAAATCTGCTACTGATATGAGATTTCTTCCAGTTATTTGAGGTGGTGGTTGAAGCAGATGATTTATCAAATGAACGAAAGGCTTGCATGTGCAAGAGTTTGGCTACAGCTGATAAAGTTACTATTTCTGAAGCTCATTTCTCTTGCCTAGTTTCCTCTTTGACTTTGGTATTATTAGTTTATCTGGTGAAAAAAAATAAAATAACGGTATTTGCCTTGGCAGTTAGTAACTTGGGTGGTTCAGTATTGCTGCCGATAGCTAATCATAGTTCAGAAAATGTTAAGTGGCTCCTTTTTTTTCTAGATAAAAATGGTTACAAGAGATGGGGAGCTGTCTAAGAGGGGCCCTCTCTTTAGCCTATCTATTTGAATATTTGACCTTGCTGTCACATCCTCTCCCTCACCACCATTGTTAATGATGCATGAGAAAACATGACTGAAGTTAGTTTTTCCAAACTGCTGGATTTAATTCTTTGTACCTTTTTTTTTATGAGAAGCTTCTTGGTTACCCGTAATGTCAACTCATCAATTCTCTCCAAGTATTATTGTTTCCATTTTTATCTCATTTTATGGGTATAAGTTTTTTTAGGCGCACAGTATCATAGTTAGTGGCGCCTGTTGAACTGAATTTTTATATTTTATGCTTTTATGGATTTGCAGTGTCTCATTGATGGTGCTGATTAGTGGCGCCTGTTGAACTGAATTTTTATATTTTATGCTTTTATGGATTTGCAGTGTCTCATTGATGGTGCTGATGAGTATTTGCAGCTGCTGGATGTGGCTAGCAACACAATGCGAGCTCTCTGTAACATGCCACAAGAACGTTATTATGATAGTTAGGTAGCATTCGAGCTCGGGTTGAGATGTAGCACAAGGTGAGATCATGTATAATATAATGCTCCACTTTTGGAAACTCTTAACTTCTTCACAAAAGAGTCACCTGCCGAACTTTTTATGCATGCACTTTTCTATCCTTTTCTTCTTCATAGTGGGATCAGTGACTACTTAGCCTACTTTCATGTCTTTGAATCCTAATTGATTAAAAAATTGAAACAAGCGGTTGATAATTTGCTTTCTATTTTACATGCATATTTTCTTTTCAAATTTTCAATCATATGAAGGCATATACATGCCTATGATCATTTGGTTTAGGAATTGTTAGTGGAAATACTGCTGAAAGCTGGGACAAAATGGCTTTGTAATTGGTTATCCTTGCTGCCCCCCATAAATTTGAAGTTGATATGATTATATTTGTCCAAATATTTGAAAGCACAACTTACAAGGGGTAATTCTAACGTTGCAGGCCTGTCGGGCTGCCAGACAGCTAGAGGCATCATATGATGCGTGATCACTTTGTAAATATTTGAAATTCTGAATGGTGCACAAGATCATTAGAGTTGCTACTTAAGCCCAAATACAATCCAGCTTCTAGTAGGGTGTTTTTCCTTTCTAGCATAGTTTGAAAAAAAGTCTTGGCAATCTAGTATAGGTTAAAAAAGATTTTGAAAAATAGCATAATTTGGTAAAACCTTAGATTTTAAGTGTGATATTTTAATTTCAGAGGGGAGAGAGAAAAAAAAGATTAAAATTTTGATCACTATATCTCTGTTACAATTGGAAAGAGCTTGATGAATACATGAACATAAAGAAAGCTACTAATAACACGCGCTGTTCAAAGATGAGACCACTTGCTGCTTAAGTGGTGGTGGTATGTTCATGGATTTATGCTGTTGAGTTTTTTTAATGATACTAAAGGTATTGTTATTAGAGCTTTGATATGATTTTAAAGTTTTTTTTTCTTTTGAAATTAAAAAGTATAATATTTTAAAATATCAAACTTAAAAACTGCAGTTTCTACCGAACTATGATATTTTTCAAAATCCCTTTTCTCCTGTGCTAGTTCCATTTTATCTTTATTTGTTTTATAAGTGCGCTGATTTTCTAAAGAGTTCCTTATGGTAATAGTAGCTAACCTGCCATGGTGAAAGCCGCCATGTTTTGTCCTGCGAGCCTCATTTGATGTGGACCTAGACCACTTCCGTTTAAGATTTACTAGGAAATCTGCTGAAATGCCCATGATCTAATGCTAGGATGGCCAATACAACCAAAGCTAAAGGTATCGAAGTCAAATTTATGTATAAAAAAGGTAGGTAGCCTTGTAGAGTCCCTAGTCTATACCCCTATATCATGCACGTGGAAGTCATTTACTTGAGATGGTATTTTCTCAAGGCCTGGTTGGCAATTTGTCATCTCACGTCTTAATTTCCGAAGTTTGAATTTTTGCTACGCTAGTTTTGTCTCTCTTATTGATTACTTGAAATTTCTGTTTTTTGGTATGCTTAGTCAACTACATGCGTGGACCCATTAACCTCTAGACTGGCCCAGCTACCCCACTCCATGCCTTTGATCCCGCCGAGACCAAACCTTAACCTTCCACACACCCCTATATATATCAACAATCTCAAAAGGAACGAATTAAGGAAGAGAGATTTGTGTCATTTTTGTTTCTGTGGTTGCCTTCTTTAAGTTTGCTCTCTGTGGCTAGTTACTTTCCAGTCGAGATGGCAATAGAAGCAGACGATTCTTTCAAGAAACCTGGAGCTGTTCCATTTAAATGGGAGATCCGACCTGGTGTCCCAAAGATCCAACAAAAACAATTACAGGAAAAACAGCAAAAGAAACCCCCGACATTGCCATCACCATCACCACCTTTCAGTCATCGTCAGCAAAAGAAAGAACTATCACCCCCGACATTGCCATCAACTTCACCACCTTTCAGTCATCCTAGTCCATCGACAGCTCCTCTAGTACAAAAGCAAAAGCTTAAGCCTCCACCAGCTGGATCCATTTTCCTCCCTCCATCAGAGCCCTGTGCCCGATCATTTCGCCCTGTTCCGCGTAGCTTGTCTGAGCGTTGGCGGTTCGAGCAACCTGTCCGTGTCCGACCTGAATGTGTTTCAGCTGGGTGTTTCCCATCACCTCTGTTAAGGAGAAAACAAAGCAAGAGGAGGACCGCCTTCAGCATAGCCAAACCTGGATCAGAACCTGATTATACCTCTGACCTTGACACGCTCTCTCGGTGGTCCATTTCAAGTAGGAAGTCACTTTCGTCATTCCGTGACTCACCAGCGTCCTCATTTTCATCATATCACTCATCACCTCGACCCGTGAGTGATGCCGAGTGGGCTGGGTTTGGACTTTTTTGAAGAACCCTACTATATATACGCTGCTCTTTCAGAGGTTCTTTGAAGGAATGTATCTATTGTTGCTTTGGAATGTTTACCAAGTTGGTCAGCTTTGAATACTTTGATTGCTCTGCCGTCATGGAAAAGCACTATTGCCGCTTGTGTTGCCACTTTGTTGGATCAGCAGCCCAAGATGACCTGTGGATAGTTGTTGTTATAGTAAAGAGTATTACTTGCATGGAGTACTCTCGGAGTGTTGTTTTCTATATAGATAAGGTAAAAGATGCGACGATGTTGTAAATAATTTTCCCAGAGGCTATGGTCAATGTCGTTGTGTAAACGCCATTGCCTAGTTATGTTACAGACAAGGGAAGTTTCAATGAAGAAAAATGTTTCTATCAAGTGATCTTCGTTTTTCCTTTCCAGTTGTTGCTGTGGTCAATATTCATGAGGCCATGATTGATAATTTGATGCCTCATTCTCCGGACATTTCCCTTCCAATTACATATGATCTAACCCCCACATGCCTCTGCTTAATCATACAGACAAATTAGAACAATTCTGTCTCTGTCTTCGTAAAAGTCTACTTCTTCCCACCAAGGCTCATTTTATTAATATTTTTTATCATTCAAGATGTACAATCTGTGTCTTAAATAAATATCAGATGTCAATCTTGGCTGCAACCAAGACCTATCAAGCATCGGAGGAGCACAATCGGAAGGAATCTACCTATAATAATCTTCATTAGTGTCTCTCTGTTTTTATTGGTACAGATGATAGCAGGATCTCTGAAATATTGATTTCAAGTGATAAATAATTTTGTTTTTATGTTGTAAAAAAAATCCACTCTTGAATACAAGAAGAGATTGGAAATGGGGAATTTCCACATCAGAGAAAAGTAGGAAACCTTGTACAATTACCGTGGTTTGTTTTTTATTTTTAAAAGTATTTTAAAAAAATTAAATTAAATTTTATTTTTTTTGTTTTAAATTATTTTTTTTATATTTTCATATTATTTTGATGTGTTAATATTAAAAATAATTTTTTTTAAAATAATATATTTTTTAATTTATTTATAAAAAAAAATCTTAAAAAATAACTGTTATTATAAAATCCAGAATATAATAGCAACATAGCAGTGTAACATATTAATCCATAGTAGCATGAGCCAAGACCGGCTTATTAGGCATTACAAAGCCCAAATCAATAAACAAGCAGCAATCCATCTCAAACGAGCCTAGCAGGCAGTAGTCTTGCACCTCTAGAACGAAGCCCAAACAGAGCTCCAGTTCTCTTCTTCTTCTTCTTCTTCAGACAGAGCCAAGAAATACACAAGAAACACACAAGAAACAATTTGAGCTGAGCTGATACATCTGCTCTCATTTCAAGTGGGTTTATTTCATTTTAGCTGAGCTGATACATCTGGTTTGTCATTTCTATTTTCCCCTAAAACATGAATCCATCAAAACCTCTAACAAACCGAAACCAAACTTGTCTTGTAATAAACCAAGTCCTCTCCATAATGATACAAAACCGCCCATTCGACACCAAACTCGCATCATCAACAACAAACCCAAATTTACTAACCATCGATTCGGTCTCTGATATTCTCCGATCAATACCCAGATTCTTCTTTCTTTCTCCACGTTCCATTGGCCGCCAAAACACAGCCTTCCATCGCTCTCCATTAAAACAACGTAAACTCAAAGAAGAAACCCATAAATCCCGCCACAATGTTCTCATTCTTGGCCCAGCTGCTTATAGAGACCCCAAAAGGGTCGCTTTAGGTGTTAACAAAGCAGCTGAGTTCTTTTATTGGCTTGAAAATCACTTTAGTTTCAAACACACTGAAATTACATGTAGAGAGATGGCCGTTGTGTTGGCAAGAGGGAGTAAATTGGATGAATTATGGCACTTTCTCAAAGAAATGGCTCAAAGAGAGCATGGGAATTGTTTAGGCCTTGTCAGTGTCAGTACCGTTACCTGTTTGATAAAAGTCCTAGGAGAGGAAGGTTTGGTTCATCAAGCATTGGCGTTGTTTTATAGAATGAAGCAATATCATTTAAAACCGGATGTTTATGCGTATAATACCCTTATTTATGCGCTTTGTCGAGTTGGGAATTTCAAAAGGGCAAGATTTTTGTTGGAACAAATGGAGTTACCGGGATTTAGATGCCCGCCAGATATTTATACTTATACTATATTGATTAGTTCTTGTTGTAGGTATGGTTTGCAAACTGGGTGTAGAAAGGCGATACGGCGGAGGATATGGGAGGCTAATCGTTTGTTTAGGATCATGTTGTTTAAAGGTTTTGTTCCTGATGTTGTTACCTATAATTGTTTGATAAATGGATGTTGTAAGACAAATAGGATTGAGAGGGCTCTTGAGCTTTTTGAGGATATGAATAAAAGGGGTTGTGTGCCGAACCGAGTTACTTATAATTCTTTCATCAGGTATTTTAGCGTGGTGAATGAGATTGATAAGGCTGTTGAGATGTTAAGGAGGATGCAGAAGATGAATCATGGTTTGGCAACTACGAGTTCATATACTCCAATTATTCATGCTTTGTGTGAAGCAGGAAGGGTTGTAGAGGCTCGAGATTTTCTTGTTGAGTTGGTTGATGGGGGTTTGATACCGAGAGAGTATACATATAGGTTGGTTTGTGATGCATTGAAGTCAGTGAGAGAGGGCAGTTCACTAGGTGGGGAATTTGATAAGAGAATTAAAGATGGTATAGAGGATAGATATAGAAAAGTGAAGAATGTGAAACCAATAATGGCATGTAAGATGATGTTGTAGCATGTGGGAGTTCCTACTTTGCAGACACTGGCTACTTGCTATGTTTCATGGATTTCCTTACCAATTCCTAGTGTATCATCTGTGTCTGGGAGATTTTCTGTTATTTAAGGTCTCTGGTACTCGTATTCTTATCTGCATAAAACCACTGGATGCTAGTACTTCAAGATGAATTAAAGGGCCTGGCACACAGGGCAGCATAGGCTACGTTAGACAACTTCATGCAACAAGCAGAATGGGAAGGATACCTTTGTCACACTGCTGGTGAGACACATTACTCTGATTATAAGTTCTTCAGGTGCTAGTGGTTAGGTTATCTTCAATGCTAGTGAAATGAAAAACGATTTATATATTTATCTTCTTTCAATAGGTTTGCACTAACTATGGACTTCCACAATAGAGCTGAACCATTATCCAGTAATACAGGTTCATTATCCTATCTTTCTCAAAAAATTTACAGTAAGCTGACAATGCAATCATTATGTTGCTCTCTTTAGAGTTCATGTTTCTCTGATGCGGGTTGCATCGTGAACTGAAAATTTATACGACAACGGGCTAACTCTCTGTTTTTGGACCAGCACAGCTTTAAGCGTGAATCTTTTCCCATTTGTTGGACCTCAAAACTGAATCAGAAAGGTTCTGGTATGCATGGCTACTTCGCACTGTTTTTTCAAACATAGCATTGAAGAAGTAATATTTTACTCTAAGAGTAGTTAAGAAAAGTAATTTCCTCTTGCCATTAGATGTGCTTTACGATTTTCTATTTGTGTTTAATATACAATCATCTGTACCTTTATACCCTTGTCTTCTGTTACTGCTGATAAGAGACATTTCCAGCAGAACAAATAAACATCAAAAAGGAAAAAGGAAAAAAGAAAATACGTATTGTCACTGTCAAAGGTACAGAGAATGGTGTTCTAATTTTATAATACCCTGTTTGTAAGTGCAGCTTAAATGAAGTTTTGTGAAAATTCATTTAAAAAAAAATAATTTTTTTAAAATGTACTGCTATTAAAAATAAATTTTAAAAAATTAAAATTTTATTTTAATATATTTCTAAATAAAAATACTTTTAAAAACAACCACTCTCAAAACTCACATATTTTTTTGTTTCTTCTGTAGCCTCTTTAATGCTGCTGAACTACGGATAAAAACGAAATTATTGCTTTGCATGGACGTTGAGCTAATTACTTTATTGTTGTTTTAGCGGCTGGATTCTAATTTCTAATGTAATGGGTTTTTTTTTTTATTTTAATTTGCTCGGTTAATTAAAAATATTGGTGGAATAGTATATTTTTTAAAAAATAGTTAAATAACATATTTTCTACCATGATTGAAAAATATAATTTTTATATTTTAAAATATTAAATAGACAAAAAAAGAGAGAAAGAAAAAATTATAGAGACACTAAAATCTCGATTACAATACCATCAGTACTATTAAAAAAATCTCGACAAAATAAATATAACAACACAGAAAAATCACTACCAGTAACCCGAATGAGTCACTTTTGCTACTAAAAACAAGCGAATAATTCTTTATTTTTGAACAGCAAGTATGATATATTCAGGTTATCATTGATGATTTTTTTTTTTGATGTTATTAAATTTATTTTGTCAAGATTTTTGTTGATAATAATTATAGTGTTATAATTGGAATTTCAATATGTATTTATGGTTTTTTTTTCTACTCTCTCATATAAAACCTAACTAGCACGATTACACCTTCCAACCACCATGGCTCAGTTATAGTATCCACTGTTTGATAATTCAGCAATGGTCGGCATATCATCACACACGCTCCAAAGTCCAAATTGTATTTTCTTCAACTTATTACCCTCATTATCAGTTTTATGTTCAGTGGCAACCCAGTCAGCCGAATCATATGACAAGTCTCGCAATTTACCCTCAGAAAAATTTTAGGCACGTTTCCAGAACGTGTTCAAAGATGTGAAACTCGTGGCATCCTCAAGCCTCCACGGCATCGTTATTATAATGTCCTGTCTATCTCTATATGGCATCCATTAAATCCATGACATAGGTTTTAGGGTCAACCATACTAATCTATTCTAGCTTGTATAGTTGCAAATATCCTAATGAAATCGGATTTTTGAGTGCGTGGAGCAGTGACAGATATTGTTTTTGTTTTTTAAATTGTTTTTTTATTTTATAAAATTTATTTTTAATATTATCATATTAAAACGATTTAAAAACATAAAAAAAAATTAATTTAAAGAAAAAAATAAAAAATTTGTAAAACTGCAAACACCCCTTTATGTTATTTAAGGTGGCTGGTTTGCAGAATCTATGGCCATGCCTCGTTAGTTTTGAAACATAAGACACCAACTGTAAAGCTTACTTTTGAGGGGGCATTGAACTGATGAAGTGGTGTAGCATCATAGATTCATATTGGTTCATGATATGAGCTTGCATGGCTAATCAACACCGACGTCGTTATCATATGAATTGAAGAAAAAAACAAAACTTGGAACGGTGGATACGCTTAATTTAGAGATTTATTTAAAACAAACTCTTAGAGGGCGTTTGTTTACGCGGCTGCGGCTGTGTTTTTATTTAAAATGCAGTCCGTAGCCGTTTGGTAATAACAAAAATCACTTTACTGTGCATGGGGTTCACGTGTTTTTTGCGTTTAAAATGCTGGAAAGGAAAAGCTACGAAAACCTGCTTCGCATGCACTGTAGCGGATTAAAAACCTGCGGACAGTGCAATTCACTGCACTGTTCGCAGGTTTTTTTTTTAAGTGTGTTAATTGTATTAATTTTTTTTTTTTAAAAAAAACTAGTTTAGAGAATTAAATTCATTCGCGACGTGAACAATATTTTTTTCTCGAAAAACTAGTATAGAGTGAATTAAATTCACACGCACAGTAATATCAATTTTATATCTGATAATATTTTATCTAATTTTATTACACGTTCAAAAAGTTATGAAAACTGTAGTTCTTATTGGATGAATTTTGGACGTAATGGAATTATAAATAGTTTAATGGAATAATAAAAAATATTTTATATAAAGTATTATTTTTTTCATTATGTAATAAGAGTAATTAATTTTACAATATTTAAATTTAAAACCATCAATATTAATATATTTTTTAAAAAATTATTTTATAACCTCAATTTCAAAAGCATTCTTAACCAAACACATTAAACTACTTTTTCTTCAACCTCAATTTCAACCACAGTTTTAACCAAACACCTATCTTTTCAAATCAACCTTAACTAAAAGTATTTTTTATAAAACAACTTTTTTTAAACCACAACCACAACAGCTACCGCAATACCAAACACACTCTAAATGCTCCTTTTCTTATTCTTTCTGCAAACATGCTATCGAAACCAGAAAGTGACATCTTCAATTTATAATAGCACCATTGATGAAAGATGTTCATGTTCCATTAGTGGCTGTCCTTTGAGAAAATATCTCAGTGTAATTTACTGGGCGTGCTTTAGTGATTTAGGTATGGGTTTGTTTTTTTAGTGAGTGCTGCAGCTTGCTCACTAATTTGTCTTGCTTTTCTGGTTCTATGTGCTGTTTAACTGGGATTTATCTAAAAAGGTGCTGGGATTTCTGGGGTAAAGACAATTCGATCTATTAGGTGGGTGGATTCTGTATAATTTACAAAAGAAATAGTATTGCTTCTTCAAGCAGGGTTTGGGGGCTAAATTAAAGAAATTTTTTTATAGGAGCCCAATTTTTTATATATATTATTCTTAGGGTTAAAAATATGATTTGCTGAGAGGCAAGTCTTCGTGCCCTGCCACCACCGTTGGTTCCGCCACTGAGTTCAAGCATGGATTGTTTCCCGGTGTCATTAAAATTAATCTTAGGCGGAAAGGACCCACTAATTTCACTTTTACCCAATCAAGCACTTTAAAACATTATTGGATAGAGCTTGTTAGTGCTACATGCAACGTTGTTATATCCGCATGCAATTATGCATCAACTGCTTTTCTTTAAACAAGATTAAATTCCTGAATTAATTCAGTCAAACTAGATTTAGTCTTTAAACTTAAATTTTTTATTTAAGTGCCGTAAGTTATTATTATTTTTTTCAAAATTTTCTTTTTTTGTAATTCAAGGAAAATAAGATTTGATTAATCTATGAGTTATGGATCAAAAAACGAGACTCAAAATCCATTGTAATTAATTTACATAATTCATGATCAATTTTTTAAAAATGAGGTTATAATAATCCATGCATGCAAGGATGAGAAAAAGAAAATGGATTGCATCTCAAACCTGAAAACACAATAAAATACTTCATATTTGAGCATCAACCAATAATTGAAGGTATGTTTTTCTACGTATAGGCGTCAACATAACTTTACAGAGAAGATATTGTAGGATGAGTCAAATGGCTGCTGAAAAAGTTTCTTCAAGCCAGACAAGCGGCATGCTCCTTTGCAGTATAAATAGACCACTACAACTTCACTAGTTAGCATGCAAGTCCTACAGATACACAAACACCGAGACGGCATAGAGAGAGAGATGGCAGGCATTCAGCAGCAACAGCTAGTAAATGATACATTGCCAGCATCATGGGATGGATCAAGCAAACGAACAGCAGCTGTTAATGTGGAGGGGCATCCCCGACCTTGTATTGATCATGAGCTTAAAGACCCAAGTCACCAGGTCATATTTGTGTTTAGAAAAAAGATGTTTAAATTGATTTCTAATTAAATTTATTAAGCTTATGTTATCAACAACATGTCTAAATCTTTTTTAATGACTAGAAATCTGGATGGAGGAAGTTTCTATCATATGTAGGACCTGGTTTCCTCGTTTCATTGGCTTATCTTGACCCTGGAAATTGTAAGTGCACCTCTACTCATATTCTGTGTCATGAGTTATGTACTGTATTTGGGGCTGCGTTATTTATACGTAGTTTTATGGTGGCATGTAAACAGTGGAGACTGATCTGCAAGCAGGAGCTAATCACAGATATGAGGTAATTAAGAGAGACAAACATATAAAAAAAAGAAAAAAGGAAGAAGAAGAAAACATAGCATAATTTTCTTTGGCAATGAGAAAATCAGCATGCATGCCTGGATAAATTCACTAACCGGCCAGTGGTGATGGTATCATTTGGTATCTTCAGCTGCTATGGGTAGTGCTTGTCGGATTGATCTTTGCTCTCACAATCCAATCACTAGCTGCAAACCTTGGTGTCAGCACCGGTAAGACATTTAAACATTTGATTATCTCAAAGAAATTAGGAGAGAAAGAACATGTTATATCCTTAACCGTACGTGTTCTAACTTGGTATTAATTCCACTGTACTCTTAATTAGCTTAATTAAGGATTTATCATTCTTTCAACTAGTGTTGATTATCAAATTAATCCGGCGTGGGAATTTTAGGAAAGCACCTGTCGGAGCTATGCAGAGCTGAGTACCCACGACATGTCAAGTATTGCCTGTGGTTGCTAGCAGAGATAGCTGTCATGGCTGCCGATATCCCCGAAGGCATGATTTTCTAACTCTATTATTTTAAATTAATCCTGGATACTAATATATGTCATTAGTTGTTGTTGAATGCTATTTTGAGACACATATACATCTCAGTTTTGGTTTTATTCTCCACTTTTAGCTAGACTGTTAAAACAAACAAGTTGAATTGCAACCGATCAGTAATTAGAGAATAGCTAATAAATTAATTTCTAACCTAGAATTTCTTATTTTTCATTACAGTGATTGGGACAGCTTTTGCCCTAAACATATTGTTTAATATCCCAGTATGGTTTGGAGTTCTATGCACTGGTTGTAGCACTCTGCTACTCCTCGGCCTGCAGAAATATGGTGTAAGTTATATCATTAATAACAAATATATACAAACTATAGTGGTGGTTTTATTTCTAGCCTTTATTCTTGGCATGTCAAGTCTTGAGTCTTCATGAGTTCTTGGCTGTATATGCATTTGTGGTTTCAATACACGAATGTAAAGTAAAAATGTTTATGGTTACATGTGTGCTTTTCCTATTTTTAGTGCTTTAATTATTATTTTGTCAGTCAACTATTCCAGCTCAAGCTTTGTTCCTATCCAAAACAAAAATGGTTTATAGTTTATTATTACAACACAACTACAGGTAAAACAAGTTGTCTTCCCTGTAATCTGCAAAGCTTCTCGTTATCATTGGCACCAAAAGATTAATCAATTGATGAAAGGTTCTTACAGGTCTTGAAGAAGAAAATTAAATTGCATTTCTACTCTCTTCTGAGATTTTCTTTCTTAAGAAAAAATTACTTTGTGTCCAGGTGAGGAAGCTAGAGCTGTTAATAGCAGTGCTCGTGTTTGTTATGGCAGCATGTTTCTTTGGAGAAATGAGATATGTAAAGCCTCCTGCAACTGATGTGCTTAAGGGCATGTTTATCCCCAAGCTGTCAGGCCAAGGATCCACTGGCGATGCCATTGCCCTACTCGGTGCCCTTGTCATGCCGTAAATTCGATCCTCAAATATGACTACATTATTAAAATATAAAGTCCAAGTTTTTCAACTAATGGCTCTATTTTAATGCTAAATCACTCACTTGTCTGTTTTCTCTAACAGGCACAATCTCTTTCTCCACTCTGCCCTTGTTCTGTCTAGGAAAACACCAAACTCTGTCCGTGGCATTAACGTAAGCCAAACAGCGAAACAGTATTATCTTGTAGAGACATTTGTTAAGGGCGGTTCAGGTTTGTTCACCTGAGATCGACCTGTGAACGTATAATTAGTAAATTCAAATATCACATTTTTAACTTCGTTCAGTTTACTCTTACTATTTTTATTATACATATCGACTTAATATTTTGCTCCTTCATCTTCCAGGATGCTTGTCGCTATTTCCTGATAGAGAGTGGGCTCGCGCTGTTTGTAGCATTTTTAATCAATCTCGCAGTCATCTCCGTATCTGGGACTGTTTGCTCAGCTCAAAATCTATCATCTGAAAATGCGGATCGATGTGGAGATCTCACCCTTAACTCTGCTTCCTTCCTTCTTCAGGTTAAAATCGCATAAAAAGAATGGTTACCGATACTCATGTTCAAGTGTTAAGTTCTTACAAATAACTCTTATTTTGATTCTGGTTTGGTTTCACAGAATGTGTTGGGAAAATCAAGCTCAAAAATTTATGCCATTGCTGTATTAGCTTCAGGGCAGAGCTCCACTATCACGGGCACTTACGCAGGACAATACATCATGGAGGTCTCTATCGACAAAAATAAATAAATTAAAACCCAAGTATTTGAGCTTGACTATTCAGAATTTCTTTAGATGGTAAATAAATTACTTTCCGGCGGTGTAATTTTCAGGGTTTCTTGGAACTTAGGATGAGAAAATGGATTAGGAACCTAGTGACTAGATGCATTGCCATTACACCTAGTCTTATTGTCTCCATTATCGGTGGATCGTCAGGCGCGGGTCGACTAATCATCATTGCATCGGTTAGAAAAACTGATTACGTCAAACTAATCTAGTTTTGTATTTATTTATATCCATTTTCAAATGTAATTAATTGTCACAATATTTCATTTGGCTCTGCAGATGATTCTTTCTTTTGAACTGCCGTTCGCTCTTATCCCACTTCTTAAATTCAGTAGCAGCACCACCAAGATGGGGCCACACAAGAACTCAATCTATGTAAGTTATTATTATTATTTTTTTAAAGTGCAAGTTGTACTTTATTTAATTTATTTTAACTTCTTAATTACTTAGAACTACAGTGTAAACCGACCTGCTAAATAAATTAAATTTCTTTTTTACATAAATTAAGATTCAACAACTTCTTAATATTTATATACTAATCATTTTCCTTGTTGTGAACGCAGATTATAGTGTTATCATGGATTCTGGGTCTGGGAATTATTGGCATCAACATTTATTATCTAAGCACAGGCTTTGTGGGTTGGCTAATTGACAACAATCTACCAAAAGTTGCGAACGTTTTCATTGGAATTATAGTATTTCCTCTGATGGCAATCTATATCCTTGCAGTAATCTATTTAACCTTCAGAAAGGACACTGTGGTGACTTTTATGGAGCCAAATAAGAATGACCCCCAGCAACAAACTAACATGGAGAACGGACTAGCCAAATCTACCGAGGGCCCGGAGATGGTGGATCGTGCACCATATAGAGAGGATTTAGCTGATATCCCTCTGCCAGAATAGAGGGTGTTCAGAGCTAGAAATCCAGGTTCCTTCGTTACTGCATGACAAGACACAACTCGTAAAATCGGGGTTAAAAATGATGTGTTATATGAAGCCTTCTTGTTGAGTTGAAGTTACAAGTCTTACTAATACTTCATCGCACCCCTTTTTGGGTCCAAAAATAGCAGGACTCCTCGCCTGTAAATTTTATGGAATGCTCTTGAAGTTGTAATGTTGAATTTTATTTCGGTAAAAATGGATCGAGGCCATTATCATTGCCTTGAACAGTCAAGTAGTTTCGGGTCGCGATCAGATATGGAAGTGTAAGTTTTTGTTTTCTTCTGTCTCCGTACAATATTGAGGTTTCCTTGATTTGACCTCAGAATAAGATCTTCTCCCATATCTAACAGTTCAAGTGAGGTAGCTCGTCTATGGTTTCTCTGGAGGCGTCATTGCATTATTATAAGGGACTCCCTAGGAATCTCTAAATTTGATAAAAACTTATCTCAGATTGCAAACGTTTAGCTAAAACTTGATAGAGGCCATGTTCGTGTTCAATTGCAGAGGACATTCTGTTAAGATTTAAAAAGTGTAATTCAACCTGCATAATCTCATTTAAAATATACAGAATTCCTTGCAATTTTCCCAGAGAAAATGTTCTTCCTGTTTTCCTTTAATTTCTCCCTGGCTCTTTTTCATTAAACCTTTTCCTGTTTTTCCTTTCAATCCTAATTAATCTAGTTTCGGAAGGCATGAAAGAGTTGAAAAGAAATGAATTGAGAAAAAACTTAGACTTTGTACATAATTTTTTTTTAAAAAATAAAAGAAACAAAGAAAGAGAACAATCTCTTTATTAGTTTATCAAAATACCAAAGTCTTGCTAAAAAATAAACACTAGTTATAGGCCTAAACTCTATTTTTCAAAAAGAAAAGAAATCCTAAAAAATAATTATAGAATTTATCAAATATTAGGATTCTTAAACTAGATAAGAAAAAAAAAAAGCTGATGCATTAGTGCCAATCCATGCAATGCAACAATCAATAGGATTGAAAGAAAAATCAGAAATGAATTGAATGAAAAAGAGCTTGAAAAAAAAATCTATATATGTATGAGAGAAAAAAAAAACAATCTCTATCTTAATTTATTAAAATATAAAAGGTCGTTAAAAATAAACTAAATAACTATATTTATATTGATCCTACATAAACTTTAATCTTTTAAAAAAATCTTAATAAATAATCATAAAATTAATATAGAATCTCACTAGCATTAGGGTTTTTAAATGAATAAAAAATAAAGTTTATAAATGAAATAAAAATAACTAAAAAATATTTATTTTTTAAAAGGTTAGAAGGCAGTCACATCCCTCTTTTCCTTTCCTGGAAAAAATGAAAAAAAGGTTGTCTTTCTTAAATAAAGCAAGATGCTTTCGGATTTAAATCATAAGAATTCTTCCCACAATTTGAACATGTCCCTTTGGTTTAACTTGGAGTCTGACTTGTGACAAAACGGCATGTGGTGCCAGCTTCTTATTGGTTTGGAGTTCCAAACAAGGGTTGCTATTCATTTTGGTAGAAACTCGGTATTTTAACAAGTTTACCTTCATAAAAAAATGTCAAATCGGTTCCACCCCTTGATCTGCGCTATAAATAAGAGAGCAGTTCATTGAAGATTTAAGTTAAATTGTGAAGACAATGGATAGTGTAAGAGAATTGATTTTATGATCATATATCCAAACCCAAAAAAACCCCTTCTCTCTGAGAGGTAAAGAAAGTGAAAAGGAGAGATGGCAAGCTCACAGCAGGAACAGCAAGCGTGTGAGATTGCTCCAGCATCACGGGGAAACAGCAATCGTATAGCAGCTCTTAACTTGGATGGCCAGTCCCCACCTTGCATTGATGATTATGACCAGCAGGTCAGTATCATTCTCTCATTTTCGGGCTTCTTTTCGACTCACTTTCATATATTTTGGTAAACTTGGAAGGAAAATCACTGTGTTTCTTTTAATCTACTGTTTTGACGAATATTATATATAGAAACCCGGATGGAGAAAGTTCCTCCCCTACGTCGGACCCGGTTTTCTTGTTTCATTAGCTTATCTGGATCCTGGAAACTGTAAGCCTCTGTCCCCTGTCTTCAATTCTTCCTCTGCAGAGCTTTGTGCGTCTCGTTAATAAACTAACGGTCTCATGCGAACTACTTGCAGTGGAAACAGATTTGCAAGCAGGAGCCAACCATGGATACGAGGTAAAAAGAAAAGAATAAGAGAGAACGCTTCATTGATTGAGAGAATTAGCACACAAAAATGTGGACTGATAAAAGGTGATCATATCTGATATTTTCAGCTGTTATGGGTGATCCTTATTGGTTTGATCTTCGCTCTCATAATCCAATCCCTTGCTGCAAATCTTGGTGTGAGCACCGGTACGTAATTTAATTAATTACTGAAGTGAAAGTAACCAGCTATAGTTTGTTTCTAAGCAAAATTTCATATAGTTAAACTAATGATGCATTAGATTCTATAATTTACTACCAGTACTAGCATTTATTTTTGTGCTGCGGCGTTGGGTTTTCAGGCAGACACCTAGCTGAGTTGTGCAAGGCTGAATATCCAAAGTACGTGAGATGGAGCCTGTGGTTGCTAGCAGAGGTAGCTGTCATAGCTGCTGATATACCTGAAGGCATGTATAAATTCGACTACCATTAAAGATTTCCAGGATAGAAGTTTAAATTTTCAACAGGTTATCACAATTTATACAGCGCATTATCTAACCTTTTTTTTTCGAATGTATATATGTTCGGACAGTCATTGGAACAGCCTTTGCGTTAAACATACTATTCCACATCCCCGTATGGGCAGGAGTTCTCATGACTGGTCTTAGCACTCTCCTGCTTCTTGGTCTCCAAAAATATGGGGTAATTATTCTAGAAATTATTCACTGAATGAAAAAATAAATAAAAAATCTCTCTCGTATATTTTCTTCTAAAAAAACTACTCCTGGAATATGTAAAATCCATGCTTCTTGACTTTCTCAATTTCAGAGAGTGTTTCCATTACTGTTGATGCCATGATTCACCAGCTTTTACATGATGGTGTAAATTTGACAAATAAATGGGATGATCTTAATTAAGAGGAATTGTTTATGAATGTGATTGCAGCAATAAATATGACCTCCGATTTTCCTTGTCGAAAGAGACGAGGACTCTTGCCTCGTTTCTTAATCTGATAATCATCGTCACCAGCTATTTCTCAACTTGGACGTTCTCTCATGTATAAAATTGCTTAATCCATTCAATCGTTATGAATCTTGTCGATACATGGGTGTGAATTGTTCTATGATGCCAATTCTATTTTTTATTTTTCATTGCGTCGACCGTTTCAAAATAATTAGAAAAGAGTGTTTACTTTCATAAAATAACTTTTAATGTTTTTTTATTCTATAAAAAAATAGAGAGTTGGAAAACATGTTTTCTTAAAAATCAATTTTCATTTCCAGTCAATAATACCGTACCTGCTACACTACGTACACAAAGTCCATTAGTGGCGGCCTTCCGTATGATCAAAAGGACAAAAAAATAAAAAATAGTGTCGACATTTTGTACGCTGTTGTCGTTTCTCAATTCCAGTCCTGAAAATTAAACTAGAAGCTGCCACGAAATCTTTTTTTTTTAATTTCAATAAAGACACTTGTAAGTTATTCCTACGTACAGATTACCACGCCATGTTTTCTTAAATCTCAACTCTTTTATGGGTTTTGTCTGCTGGCCAGATCAGGAAACTGGAGCTGCTGATATCAGCGTTGGTGTTTACAATGGCAGCATGTTTCTTTGGTGAACTTAGTTATGTAAAGCCTCCAGCATCTGGTGTGCTGAAAGGCTTGTTTATCCCTAAACTGTCAGGCCAAGGAGCCACTGGTGATGCCATTGCTCTACTCGGTGCCCTTGTCATGCCGTGAGATTCCACCTTCTATAAATAGAAGTTTTATTATAATCATGGGGCTGTGCTGCCATTCTGCAATTGTTCAAGTGCCTAATTTTGATAGTTACATCACTAACATCCATTTTTTTTCCTCAATAGGCACAACCTCTTTCTTCATTCCGCTCTTGTGCTTTCTAGGAAAGTGCCCAATTCTGTTCGTGGCATCAATGTGAGCCGGCACTAAAAACAGATGATTAAATTTTATGTTTTAACTCGTGATGATATGTTTGGTGAGGTGTAATAAAACGTGATGCTCGTTATTCTATTTTGTTTTTTCTATGTACAGGATGCATGTCGATATTTCCTGATAGAAAGCGGATTTGCACTATTTGTAGCATTTTTAATCAATGTATCGATTATCTCTGTATCGGGTACTGTTTGCTTGGCCAAGAATCTCTCACCTGAAAATGCTGATCAGTGCGGTGATCTCACCCTCAAGGGTGCTTCTTTCTTACTCAAGGTACAGATGGTTATAGTTAAGAATATCTACGTATGCACACGAAATTAATATTAATCGTAAGATCTGAGGGATCAACAATTGCAGAATGTGCTGGGAAAGTCAAGTTCGACCATTTATGCCATTGCGTTATTAGCCTCGGGACAAAGCTCTACAATAACAGGCACTTACGCTGGACAATACATCATGCAGGTTCATAATATTACCATCTTAGTGTATGATTCATACTTGTGAATATTTCAAAACTTGCAGGTTTATTTTTTCGGTATCTAAATTTCTCAGGGTTTCTTGGATTTGAAGATGAGAAAATGGCTTAGGAACCTAACGACTAGATGCATTGCCATTTTACCAAGTCTCTTTGTCTCAATTATAGGTGGATCATCCGGGGCAAGCCGGTTAATCATCATTGCATCGGTAGAGAAAATGATAATTATGTTTCCACAAGTCATGTTAATTTCATAGTCAAGCTAATTGTTACTGTTATCTATAATTTATGTTTTTTTACTTGTTCAGATGATATTGTCATTTGAGCTCCCATTTGCACTCATCCCACTTCTTAAATTCAGCAGCAGTAACCCCAAGATGGGACCGCACAAGAACTCAATTTATGTAAGCTGTATTTTTAAACTTTTTTTTTTTCTCTATTTATATAAGCTCTTCTGATTTCCTTCGATTGAAATCATGTCGCAATGTCTCCTCGAGTGGTCATTTGTAGTGGAATTTGCAACCGCAGCACCTGATACACCGCTCATTTACATTTTTGCAGATAATTGTCATCTCGTGGACTCTGGGATTCATGATCATTGGAATCAATGTGTATTATCTAAGCACGGGATTTGTGGGCTGGCTGACTCATAACAATCTGCCCAAAGTTGGAAATGTGATTATCGGGATCATAGTCTTTCCTTTGATGGCAATATATATTCTTGCTATCATCTACCTAACCTTTAGAAAAGACACTGCTGTGACATACATTGACCCAGTGAAGAATGATCCAAATCTTGAGGCTAACATGGAAAATGGGCAAGGAAAATCTAACCAGGAAATGGCATTCGGTCGGGTACCTTACAGAGAGGATTTAGCTGATGTCCCACTGCCAGAGTAGTGGGACAAATCAAGTGCGCCGGTAGCCATTATCATTTTTCATCTGTGAATTATGAGATTGAGCTTGGTTATTAGAGCAGCTAAGGGTTACTGGGTTCCCTGTTCCATATATATCCACGTACGTATATCATGCCTTGTAGGCTTATATCACTCACGCCACTAGCCTTTCCTGCTCACTTATCGCTTTACTTTTCCAAAGACCACCACTGCAAGACTCCTTTACAGAAAAAGGAAACTCCTGTATAATTTCCATGAGATGTTCAGGACTTCAGGTTGTCAATCCACGTTTTATATCTATGTAGTTAAAGTACTTGCTACCCTCACGCTTTGTTATTTTTTCCTTTCAATTTCCTTTCCTTTTATTTATGGTCACAGGCACATGGCATCGATAAATGGAATGGAGTTTATTTCTCATCTGTGTATTGAATGAGATTAATTTTTTTTTAATCTAAAAAAAATATTTAAGTAAAAATATAGTTTGTTCAAAAAATTCAAGATGATATTTTTTTTTAAAATACTGAGACAACAATATATTAAAGCAATATATTAAAATGATCTGGATTAATTTGTCAAATTTATAACTCACGTTATGAGATCATGATAGCACAGTATAAAGCAATTCGAAATAGATTATAAATCTTAATTTTCAATAAACTCAATATTAAATGATAAAATTGATAACATAAAAAAAACACAAAAACAACTTAAGTTAACATGCTAAACCTACGACCTAATTCATGAGACCATGATAACACTATAAAAGGTAAATAAAACAAATTACAGAGCCTAATTCTCAATTAATATAATGTTGAAAGATGAAATTGAAAAAAAAAACTAATTAAAAAAAGGATACAAATAAAATAACCTAAGTCAACTTGGGTTAACTCACCAAACTCATAACCCGAGTCATGAAACCGAGACAATCTCAAAGAAAGTAAACAAAAAAATAACTCAAGATAACTCGGATTAACCTGTCACATCAGTGATCCAGATCATGAAATTAGGATACCTCATAGAAATAAACTGAAAAAACGATCCAAGTCAACCCGGGTTAACCTGTCAAATCTGTGACTAAAGTCAGAGACTAGGATAACTAATAAAATGCAAATCAAAACAAATTGTGAAACTTAATTATCAATTGACTCATTGTTGAAAGATACAATTAGGGAAAAAAACTAAAAAAAAAAGACACGATAAAATGATTCAAGTCCACCTAAATTAACCCGTAAAATATATGACCCGTGTCATGAGACCGGAATATTCTTATAGAAAACTAACATAAATAAATCATAAAATTTAATTTTTAATAGCTCAATATTGATAGATAAAATTAAAAAATATATATAAATTAAAATTAATAAAAAAAATTAAATCAACCAACGTAACCCGCTAAACATATATCACATGTTAAAAACTAAAATAACTACATAAAAAACAAATCATTCAATCTAATCTTAAATACAATAATCATTAGACCTAATCTTTAAATAAACCAAATGTGCTAAGTAAAAAGCAACACCTCTTTTAGGTTTTATTAATTAATAATTAATGCGAAGAAAAGAAATAATGGCGAGGGAGACGCAGGAATTGCATAATGAATCATTATCGCACCTATGGAAGAAGTAACAAATTGGCCAAAGAGAAAATAGAGAAGGATTTATTTACTAATCTGCAAAAGAAAAGAACCATATAATATAGTCGTCTGATGCCATTTTCACGACACATTCTATATTAAAGATTATTTGTTCTGAAAATAATTTTTCCTAAGTTAATGGACAACGCTCATAATTCGATACAAACGCTACATCACCTTAATCTGTTACAAGCCTACAAACTGCACAGAATAATTTATATTCAGATCAAAACTACAGCGCAAGACAGATGAAACGTTCTTGGCTCCATCCTTTTTCATCTTTGACCCCAGCTGCAGCACAGATTGTGAGCAAGTAACCAGTGGAACTAACCATAAAACTCCACAGCTACATCACTTTCTCCGTTTCAACCTAAGCCAGAACTAGGGCCTGACACAGATCTCGGCATTTGATTGAGGTTAGGCTGTGAATTTCCAGGGGCGTTGTACATGACATTCGATGGAGCGGACGAGGATGGCTGTATAGCTGCCATGGGCAGCCTCGGCCCTAATGGAAACATTGGCTGGGGATGTCCCCGTTGCAAATATGACATGTGAGGATGGACTTGTTGATTGTTGTGCGGATGGGTTGGATTACTGTTGCCATATCCTGGAATGCTTGGTTGTGAAGAGGAGGAAGGCATCACCTGCTGCCTATTGTTGCCCACATTATTGTTAACCATCGAAGGAGCAACACCAGCTGGGTTCACTTGTGAAGTGACTCCAGCAGGTCCTATCCGGGTAGATAGCATGCGGACCCGCTCAGCAGCAAACCGTTGCCTTGTCTTCTCCACTTGCTCGCACTCTCTCATTAGAAAGGTTTCCACTTCAGCAAACTGCTTCAGCTTAAGCTCCAGTCTCTTCAACTGTAACCATATCAAAAACTTCTTGATGTGTTAATCATAAATTATTACATGGTGAAGCCTAACAAATTTCAGTTTCACTATAAATATGCAAGTTAAATACAAGTGATATAAGCATAGTTATGTGGCTTGAGAAAATATGTGCAACCAACAAAAGAACAGCATGTTTAAGGCTATCCCCAGAAGGTTCATTAGTGCCCTCTTGGACTTGAAAACACTAGCAAAGGTATAAATATACACATACTAAAAAGATGTTTGGAAGTGTGGTAACGGTTGTTTTTCAAAGTGTTTTTCGCTCGAAAATACATCAAAATTATTTTTAAAAAAAAATTATTTTTGATATCTACACATTAAAACGGTTGAAAAACATAGAAAAAAAAATTAAGAAAAAAAAATCAAATTTTTGGGAAACAGGAAACGCAGTTTCAACCACGTTCCCAAACGCACACTAAGAAAGAAGTAACATGGAAAATTAAAGTAAAGAAGAAGGTAACATTGGCAGCAGCTCTACCTGATGATTTATGATATTGGCAGATAGTCTCTGAATTTCCCGCTCTTCATGATCAGCAAACAGTTTAGCCTTTGTTGCTGCAGCAGCAAGGCCAGCTTTGGCAGCAGCTTTAACTTTTTCAGAAGACAATGGAACAACCTCGGCCCCATTTTGACCCCGTGAGCCATGCTGGCCATCTTCTGAAGAAAGATCCACAGAAATATTTTGCTAACGTTAGATGAAGGAGAGGGAAAACAGAGCGAGGAAGAGCAATATAATTAGAACACTGAAAGCAACTTATGGCCACCTTTTTGTTGAATTGAATTTGCAACTTCTCCATGAAAACCACCTTCTCTACCATGTAATCTCTCTGAATCCATCCTTCATAAGGGGGGAAATTAATTGAATTCAACAAGGATAGAAAACATGCAAGCATAATATATGTATAAGCAAAAAAGAAAAAAGAAAACCCTCCACTGCATATTATTTTCACCAGTGGAACAGAAGCCATGCTGACGATACCAAAGAACTTTTATTAGGTTCAAAGCATAGCTACTCAACAGTTGCTAATACTAAAAGGAGAAAGAACAGCAGAAAGAGATTTATCCTCTGTGAATCAAATTGACAAAGTCCCAAGAAATCACATGTATACACACACCCTGTAAACCTTCAAAGTATTCTAAGATGAACATACACCTACCTGTTATCCTCAGACAATGCTGCCAAAGATGCATGAGCACAGGCTGCAGCAACTCTTGGTCCAACAGCAGAGGCCAGAAAAGCAACCTACAAAATTTTCCTTTGGTTAGATGGATCCACAAAAAATCCAAGCTAGAAAGCTTTTGAAAGATGTCCATTTCTGCTGTGTAATTCCACCATTCACCAATAACTTCAATCATAATTTACCAACAATAAACCTATATTCCTAAATATATCTCCATTCTCCGCTCTTCTTTCCACCAAATTAATTTGTTCAACCCTTTAAAAGTAACTGCTGCCAGAAAAACCTGCAACTTGGTCCAATTAATTCAAGCAGATTAAACATTTTGCTCACAAACATCAATCGATCAATCCAACCCCAATTCAACCAACAAATTGTGGACCCTAGTTTTGTAACCCCAAACTCCAATATTTCACTTTTACCAAACCCTAACACCACAAAACATAAGGAAATACCACTGGATATACTGCACAACACTGCCAATACCTCATATTTCCTGCATCTTCTCTTTTTATTAGATGGGAAAGAAAAGTCAAAGTTGGCAGAGTTGGTACCAAATAAATTGAGGCCAAAGCAGGGGCCTAGCGGGGTAGAAACAAATGACCACGTGGATTTTTGTATGAGAATTAAGGACAGAAAAGAATTGATCATTAAAATGGGTGGTGTTAGATACTTGTTAATTGAGGATTCATATGTAAGAGCCATTCTATAGAAATGAACCTAACAGAAGCAGAAAGGATGTCGCATCAAACATCTAAACAGACGCTGGAAGTGTGGTCTCTAAATACACTGTTGCGTTGAATTAGAACAGTTCATAGACTTGATTTTAGCTTTTATGTTTGCTACTAAATACTAATGTCTTTTACCATTCAAAATAGGAGTCAAATAGCTATTCACAGGAGCTTTATGATGAAAGAGAATGAAGCTATAAGCTATCCTCTGAATATATCCTGAAACTGAAGAGGTAGTGAGATTCGATCCACCTTGTTCCTAGGTTATTTTTTCCAAATATTCAGGAGGTCTAGCTTTGATTTTTTTTCATTGTTCAACCACCCACATGATAAATAAAGAATGTGGAAAACACAAAGAACAAACACCAGAATCCACAATGAGCATACAGCAAAGTTAATTATTTAAGACCTCCAGGGTTACTACTGAAAACCCCAAAAAATGTGAGAAAATATATAAAATTAGCAGATCATTTTAGCATGAATGCATTGATAGCCAAATTGAATTTTTTATACTTCGTAGACTTTCGTGTGAACATATAAACTGCACAAATAAAGATAGTGACCTACCAATGCCATAACTGGATTGCCAGAATTTGCAAAAGGTAGCCTATTTTCAGCATCAGCACTTCGGAGGCAGGATCCTACAGAAACAAAGAGAAATGCGGCCACATAATATTAGAGATACATCACCATTATTTTGAAGTGATAAGATCATAAGCAAATGAAACAGCTGACAGGTCACCATTTGAACTTGAGTGTGGTCTTCTGCTATCATCTCTACTAGATGGACTGGGTGGCTTGGACATTCTTGGAACTTCAATATTTTCCAACAGGCCATCCTCTACAGGCAGACGCAGAAAGTGAAGGATGCATTGTGCTTTTGACTTGGTTCCAACATGTTCTGCAATTTCATTCCAATTCTCATTGTAAATCTCCATTGCCTCAAGGAGAAGTAATGTTTCCTGATCACTCCAATTTTCTCCATCTATATCACCATAATCTTTTGTTGAATCTACCTTAACAAAATCTAAGCTTGAATGACCAGTCACAAATCTCCCCTCATGGAAGCAATCAGAGCATAGTAGTATATCAACCTGTTAAATTAGATGCTGATCAGCAATAACGAATCAACAAAAAAAAAAATAACAGAGCGAGAGAGAGAGAACTTAAATCAGGGTTTCAGGTTGACTGAAGATTTCCAAAGGAATTTCCAGGTTTTGACCCTATGTGTATATGGATGACTTTGGAGATCTCAAAATTAAGTCTTAATAGAAAGAGCTTGCAGGGAGCAAAAGGGAAATCCAGTATGGATAGAACAACATAACAGTGACAAACTGATGCAGGTAATAAGCAAAAGTAGGGACAGAGGAAATGAGGATTTACCTCCTTTTGTGACTGGTAGAAAACAGAGGGAAGAGGCTGAGAACAACAATTGCAGCAATTTTCAGATAAGCACTCTCTAATTCTGTTGTCCAGGTCAGAGAAATCATCACCATGACATGAAAATGATGAATAAACATCAGCTGCCTTGAGCCTACATCTGGGCTTGTCAAATTGGATCAAACTATCAATAGACTTTAAGGAAGCTGACGGTACATGAACCTCACCATTTGGATCCTCCCTTAAATAGGACCCCCCACTCCAGGATTCGCAACTTGGTGGAGCTGCACAGTAGTTGATAATTCCCCAATGATCAAGAAATCTAAAAATTCGAGTTAAATCTTCAATGTCAATACTGACTACCAATCCTTGACAATCAGAAACTGTGAGCCTCTTCTCTGGATTCTCCATATATTTAGCAACAATGCGGTTTCTACACTCCATGTATTTCTCTGGTGTGTGATCTAAAGATTTTCCAGAGAAAAAATGTGGCACCACCTGTCTCTCCAGTCGATTAACCGAGAGCGGTGAAAACCAATCTACTCCCCGAGAAGCACAACAATAACATACCAAAATCAATAAAAGTATGAATAAAGTACAGCTAAAAAGGAGTTCGTATAGAATATCAATTTGTCCCCCACCGAAAAAGCAAAAAGCTAATAATCATGGAAATATTAAGAAAAAAGATGTTCAATATTTGTTATGAGAAGTTATATCTAAGTTAAGGTCCTCTAAATGAGACCAACAATTACGATTGCAATAAATACAATTTGCCTCTCTATTTTACTAGGTAAGCCCTTCATATATTTTCCAGATAAACAACCAAGCCCCAAAAAAATCAAATCCTCAAATTAGCAAACAAGCAATGAAATCCCCCAATTACTGTTTCTTTTTCCTCCAATATTTAATACTTAAAAACCAAAAGCAGCTGAAAACCTCGAGTTCAATACCACCACTCAAACCAACTTTCCATAGCTAAAGCAAACATAAATTCATCTTCCAAACTCTAATTAATCACACAAAACCCTACCATATCTATCTCAACAGTAATAATGAAACACTCACTTCAACATGAACATCAGCAAGGAGGAGAAAAACCTAAAAATAGACCCAAAAAAATAGTAAACGAGAGTGATAATTTCACACCTGAATGCATCGGAACCACATGTAATCTACTCCAAAACCTCTTCACGACACCCTTTCCATCCATAATCTGCGGCGGCGTCACTACATACCCCGAATTCCCTCCATCACTCCTCTCCAAATCACTCCCAACACTCTCCGCTGTCACAGCAGACACCGCCTGCAGCTGCCCGTACGATACATTCTCCAGATTCACAGTTAATTGGCCTCTATTACTGCTTTCTCCAGCTAAATTGAACCTCTCGGCCGCCACAATCGCCATCACAGACGCATGAGGGCGGTTCACAGCAAGCCGAGTGACCGGAGGGAAATCGCATATGCGGACCCCGCCGTCAGTTAAAACCTCGGTCTCTTGAGGGTTTGGATCGGGTCCGTTGGGTTGCTGATGTGGGTTCGGGTCTTCGGAATCTTCTCTGTAGACGATGTTATTGTTATGGTCGTCTGCCTCAACCGCGTCGTCGTCGTCTTCGGGTTCTTCAGGTTCTTCTTGGTGGTGGTGCTTTGGTGGTTTTCGAGTGATTTGAGAGTCTCCTCGCTTTCGCCTTTTCCATTTGCCCCTTCCATCTGTCGAGATCAAAGCAAAGAAAAGAAATTAGATAGAAATAATTTGCCTGTTGGGTGGAGGGAGTAATGATAGCAGTAAATGTTTGAATTTTAGAGAGGGAGAGAGAGAGGAGGGGTTTTGGGGATTTGTGGGAAAAGAGAAGTACCTGAAGCAGGGAAAGAAGGGGAAGCTGGCATTGTTGGAGTAGAGGGAAATGTGGAGATTTGTGGGGTCTTTGATTGGTTGAATGGGAATCAAAGGAATGGAAGTGGGAGAGAGAGAGAGGTGATCTCTCTCTTCTATCTATCTGATTGTGAGCCTTGCGCTGTTGCTTTGTTTGGTCTCTTGCAAAGCCAAGTATCGATTTGGGGCATTTCGTTTCTCTCTCCCCCCTCTCTTTCGATCTTGTTTTCGCTTGTCTACGATATATTTTAGCTCCTGTAAATTCACCATTATTACACTTCGGTCTCTGTAGTTTCTAATTTCTTGATATCGACTCCTTGCTCGTGATATTTGAAAATGTAATTTTCCATGTTTTCCTCTTCACATTTTCCTCTTGCGTTTCTTTTCCATATGATAATAAATATGACATTAAAATACTTCAAAAATTAATTAGTTTTATTATTAAAAAAATGATTTTCTTATGGTATTTTTTTATATAAAAACTATATATAGGGACTGGTTTGAGCCCCACTCCTTGTGAATGGCCTCTGAATATGACTTCTTGTTTTTATTTTCCTTTAAAAAATGGAAATTTGGAATTTAAAAAACCATTTTCTGTTATTTTTATTTTTATAAAAATATTTTTCTCAAGGAACCTTCGTATCCGTCCTTGTGATGCACATGCCCTCTCTTGTTTAAGTATTATTCTTTATCATAGTATATATTAAAAAAAAAGTAGGTATTATTCTCTACATGCATGCACGTTTCTACCATGCAACACAGCCAAAATGTATTTAATTTTATGTAATAATTTATCATTAACAATCATGCATAGTATGACAAATTATTTTATTACTCCAAATAAAATCTACTTGATTGTCACTTTGAAACGTATTTTACCATTAAAATAAAACTATGAAATAATGCATGTTTTTCTTTTATGATTTTATTAGTATCAGCATAATACTTTCAAGATTTTTTTTTATTTTAAATAATTTTCAAAATAACTTTGGCTTTCAAACATCTTTTAAATTAATTTCTAGAATTTTACTAAGTAATTTTCTTCTTTTTTTTTTTTTCTGGGGTGGGTGGGGGGGGGGGGTCCAAAAACTTAACGGACTCGGAAGTCTCGTGAGTCAGGGTCCAAAGTGAGATTTTTTTAAGGTTGGTACTGTAAGAGTTTAAAATATAAAGGTCGAAGTGGAACATTTGTGAATCCACAGGGGTGAACGTGTAATTTTCCTTTTTTTATCATTTTCTTCTTTCTTTTATATGTGGGTTTTTCGTCTTGTACTGGCTGCTGACAATGTGTAGCTGTGGCGTAGTGTGCCAGTGTCCGCTGAGCGACACGCGAAATAGGGCGTGGATGTGCTTTCATGTTAAAAGTGGATGGAGAGTGGGTGACACGTGCTCGAAAGTTTTGTTTCTTTTATCAAAACGGTTTTCTTTTATTTGTTTTTTTATTCAGTTTTATTGCTAATTAATAAACTTGTATTTATTGTGATAATTAATATGTGTTTGGTAAGGTGGTGTTGATTTTTTAAAAAAATATTTTTTATCTAAAAGTATATTAAAAAAAATTTATTTTTAATTTTTATATTAGTATATTAAAATTACAAAAACTGTTAAAAAAATATAAATTTAATATTTTTTCAAATAACATATATTTTTAAAATGTATCAATATAACAAGTGCAAATATTTCCAAGGTTCACTGTCCACAGAGGCCCAAACAGTATTTTTTAAAATTTTAATTTTTTTTATTAAAAATTAATTTTTTATATATTTTAAATTGTTTTAATACGTTAATTTTAAAAATAATTTTTAAAAATAAAAAAAATATTTTAATATATTTCAATATAAAAATTACTTTAAAACATATCCACTACCATACTTTCAAATAATTTTTTTAAAGACAGAGCATGCATAACTTCGTCAACCCCGCCACTCTGGAGGGAACGAATAACTTGGACCATCTTCTCAGCACCAACGATGAAGCGAGCCAGACCTCCGCCGCCGCTCACCACCACCAAATAATCACTAATACCAACTCCATCAACCCCGCCACTCGTCCAAAAAACAACAAAAGTTAATTTTCAAACCAACAAACTGGGCCCCACTCAACCTGACCCAGTCAGAACTCTCACTCCCACTCACGTTCCCTACAGGCCAAACCTTCCGTTTGAAACAAACCGGTCCTCTCCAATACACATGCACCTCTCGGTCCTCACTTAACCCCCCTCAAACACCACCAAAACGGCGACGTGTATTACCAAATCTACCATCCCCCCTCCCAATCCGCAGCCAAATCAGCTCTCCTCGATTTCCTCAAAATCAACATCTCACTAACCGAAATGTGGCACGGATTCTCCTCCTCTGATTCGCGTTTCTCCGAATTGTCACAGCATTTGAAATGAGCTAGGGTTTTGAGGCAGGATCCGCTTGAGGGCTTGATTCAATTTTTATGCTCTTCGAATAATAACATCGCGAGGATCACTAAAATGGTGGATCTCGTGTCGTCATCAGGTGATTATCTGGGGAATGTTGAGGGCTTCGAGTTCCACGCGTTTCCTTCTTTGGAAATATATTAGTTGATTAGTAGTTTAATGCAAAATCAAACTGTTTGTTTCGAATTTAATTTAATTTTATCCGTGTTATCCATCAACAATCATGATTCACAGCCCACGTCCATTTTGAGTTTTCCTTTTCCTATTTTACGTGCACTTTTTAAATTGAATATTCTTTTTTAACTTCAATATTTCAATTTTTTTCTATCTCAAAACAATAATCGAAATGACTTAAATACTTTTACAAGGCGGACTAAATATATAGCTTATTATTGAACCATCTCTTTATTGAGGTATATACAACCATTGCTGAATTTTGAGACTTAAAAGTCATATGAGATAGTCTTACGAGACAATCTGAAGAGAAATTTTATGGTATTTAAAGAGTAATTAATAATTATTTTTTAAGGCTCAAGAAGAAGAAAATAAATCACAGGTGAATATATATTCTTCTTACTTTTGCTGAGTCATGTATTGTATTTTATTTCTCATTGTTTTTGTTTCCTTTTTTCTTCAAAGTGTAATTTATAAGATTTCACTAGTTATTCGTATATTTTAAAACTTTCTAGATAATCTTGTTATTGATTTGATCAATGTAATAAAATCTTCTTATTAATGATCCCAATAACGTCTTTTTTTACTGAGTTTTGCATGAAGATACCTTTTAAAAAAAATAAAAAGAGGTATGTGATTCACTATAAATCAAGAAACAAAACATTATGAATTAAAATAATAATATTTTATGTTTTTGCTATTCTCACTAAAACTAATAGCCTTATTGATGGGGTAATAATATTTTTTTCATGTGATTCAATGGTCATTACTAAATTGATGTGGATAAATTGATCTTTTCACTTTAGCATAGTAATATCTACAAAAAAAAATTATTAAATTGACATCTGAGAGCTTCTTCATCATTTCCTCTCTTTTTTGAAGTACAATGAAATGATAGAGTTACTTTTATAATAAAAAAAAAAATTATTACGATGGTGTGTAGAGTGTTTTTGTATTTTCAAGTTGTTTTTTAATTATAATCAAGTTGAAAGATGAGCAAATACTTTAATATATAAAATATTATTTAAAAAGAAAAAGTGGTTGACACGTGCATCGCATGCCAGAAAATGAGAGACGCCCACACTATTCAAACGGCCTATGATGTGTATTATTATGGCTTCTAGGGTGATGTTCAAATTATCTTGACTTCCCCTTTATATCTAGGTGGCATGTGTGGCTAACAAGCATTTAGTTTGTTGTCAATAATATTTTTTGCTTTTTTCATTTTTATTTTCTTCCTTTTTGATTCGTGCTTGCCCCTCTAATGTTTCCAAGCAGTCCT
>Ga0307517_10001874_pt1 | contig 34433 bp, 5 predicted proteins | sample 23_EM_MG_FD_194515 | JGI IMG/M metagenome (GOLD analysis project Ga0307517, IMG submission 194515) | Populus trichocarpa ectomycorrhiza microbial communities from riparian zone in the Pacific Northwest, United States - 23_EM | ecosystem: Host-associated > Plants > Roots > Unclassified | place... | reverse complement strand
AAATTGAATGACAATTAGATCTTGACTTTGGATAAGATTGGAAGTTAGGAGATTAAAGTAGAAACGACGTCACAAGCAGGTGATGGTTTTAAAGTTTACATAAAAAAATTAATTTAATCCTTAAATTTTACAAATTAAACATTTTCAGTCCCTTGACTGTTTTTTCAATTTAATTTTGGTATAAAAATTCAATATTCAATAGTCTAGCGGCCAAAATCTAGCATTCATAACGGCGTTTCAATTCTTAAGGCCTCGTCTTCATTTCTGGATAGTGTGGTAAAAATATATCGGGTTTTGCATCGATGACTATTTTTTTTCCTTTAATTCTAGAGTCTTCTCTTGCACATTTTCAAAGTAGCCTTTTGATTTATTTTTTTTATATTTTTTCATTGTTATTTGTTTTGTTTTAAAATATACATATAATTAAAATTTTCTTTCCATTTAATCATTCTTTGGTTTTTTTACCTTTCAAATTGTTTCTTATTTTTTTTTTATTGTGATTTGTTTTTAATAATTATACTCTTAATTAAATTATGTTTTCAATTGCATCTCTCAATATTTTAGTTCATTTTATTTTATATCAGATTTGATATTTATTCTTTTGAGTACTATATAATCCTTTTTTATTAGATTTTTTTTTAATTTTATCCTTCAATATTTTATTAATCGTGATTTTATTAACCTTTCGGGTTACGGATTTGAATAATTAGATCGAGTTGACTTATTTTTTTTTCAAGTCCCTTTCTACCATTAATTTTTATTGATTTCATCTTATACGAGGTTATCTCAATTTCATGAGCCAATTTATTGGTTTCACATATTAACCAAACTTTGCCCAAGCCAAATTGTTTTTTAATTTTTTAATTTTTTTATTATACTATCAAATTAATAAGTTTAATCCAACTTTCAAATTTCTTTTTCTTCTTTAGAAACACAACCATCTCTGAAACAATTTTTTTTGGGCGTTGAATTTTATTTTTTTGGGTACAACTGGAGATGTTTCGCGGAATGCTTCTTGCAAAATTGAAGCATGACACGATCGAAAACAGCATTTTTGAATTATTATTGTGTTAGTAAGGTCATTTTCAAACTAGGTTTTGCTAAGAAATATCTCAATGGTGGCTAACGTACAATCTTCAAAGCAACGCCCTTGTGTTCATAGGAAACTTCCTTGGTAAAAAGTCCACCTGCAAGTGACTAGCAGGAAACTTCATTTATTAAAAAATATTACCGCTTTCTTCTTCTTCTTCTTCTTCTTATCAGTGAATAATTTTCTGAACACAATGAACCACTGCCACTACATGAATTGCTAGTAGTGGCATCGCTAACTTCAATTTGGAGAGCCCAATTATTACATCCCTCTCCCTTCATCCTTGTGGACCACCTAATCTGGGACCTCAAGCATTTTAGAGCGTGTGAAAACCTTAATTCCACAGGATTTGGCGAATGTCCTACAAATTAGTGGGCATGAAAGATTTGAAATTTCAACTCGATGACCGAAATGGACTGTAGCAAGTTGATTGCTAATCTTGCTTATTTACAATGGCGTTTCTTTCATGCATATTCAATTCCTATCGATTCAAATCCATCTCTCTACCATTTTAGTCCTCTTAGGTCAAACTCTTAAAGCTCATGTTTCTCCTGACGTCAATGAAGTTGTTCCTAGGCAGAGACCTAGGATTTCAGTTGACGAGGAGACAGTGACGATAGAAGAATCTCCACGTTCCTCTATTTACAATTAATTCCAAATATGACTAGGCCCCTCATGTTAGCCATTAGAAAGAACAAAAACATTAAAAAGAGGAGGCGAGCTAAGAATCCAATCTCTGTCCTAACAAAAGCCTTGGAAGGCCAGCAACTCCTTAAATATCTTAATACGGCATGGAGAGCTCGCTCGAGTATGGCCGTCTAATGGGCACAGCAAATTAACAATCGCACCTTGTCTCGTTCGAACGGTGGCTATGGACAAATATTTTTCCAGATGAGAAAAGCACATGGCCTGATCAAACTTTTTTCCATTAGGTGGCATAATAATTAAGTAAAGCACGAGTCCGTTGCCCCGCCATCAGATCAGCCGCGGGCTTGATCAATCTTTTTACACATAAAAAACAACATTAAAAGTGTACGGGGGATTATTATTATTTTTTATAATATTATTAAATTCTGACAAGCTGTAGCTGTTTATTGGAATGAGTTTCCAATTAAATTATATTAAAACTAATTCGATATGAATGTTTAATTTTATAAATTTAAAATTAATCAGAATAATTGATAAAAAAAAAAATTCTTTTAAATATTAAAATAATAATACACTAGACACTTTGAACTAATAAAAAAATCTTAAATTAAAAAACTAACAAAAGCAAAGAAGCATAAAAAATGAAAGAAAAAAATAAATGAAGGGGTGAAGTTAAAAAAAAACAAAAAACAAAAATCTTAAGTAGAAAGAATAAGGACTCTTTTCTACCAAATTTCACATGCTAATTAGTTGCATCTGTTGATCTATTTATTTGGCACACCTGTCCATTTAGCGAAATATCCATTGCAGAGACGGGATATTGCTTCGCTTCCAAGCTTTTCTGGCAGGGAAAGAAAGCACCGCTCATTTTCTGGGGATCCCTAGTGCAGTCCTTTCGTGTTTGTGCAAAATGTTTGAAACTTGGGAATTGGGAGTGTCTTATTGGTTGTTCATCAGTTGATCAATCATATAAATCACGCGAGAGAGAGGATTCGCTGATGCTGAAAATCATGTATTAAGTGTTGTAACGTGTACAAAGGTGATTCAACTATCTCTCTTAAGAATCTAACAGTCTATGCTCTACCTTTTCACCACTTTCTTGCCCTCCTAACCTACACCTTCATCTCTCTCTCTACTATTTTCTTCATCTTTTTACACAAAAGCTAGCGCTTTCGGCCCCCGGTCAATGCAAAGCCACTTCCCAGGCAGCAACCCACCACCACAACACAATTGCAGACCCTTCCCTGTACAAAAAGCACCAGGGTTCGTACAACTCCATCAGTCTTTTACTAGGGATGGAAAAACTAGATTTTCAACAGCAACGACAACAACAAGCGAATTGCTACATACCTCATCCATGACCCAATCCCAAAGAACCTCAAAGACCCCTCTCCTGAAAAGCTTTAAAGCAATCCAGCATTCATTCAACTCGGAAAAAAAGAGCTCATCATGAATGCGCATCCTCTGAATCACTCCCAGAAGAACTCCCTGAATCAGAATCTGCAATTAACTCAAGGTTAGCATTTCCGCACCACAATAAACTCAGTGAAATTTAGACTCCGCAACATCAGGATTGAGCTTTACCACTTGAAGATGAAGAATCATCACTTGAACTGCTGGAGCTACTAGAACTGCTACTTGCATGGCCATTATCTTTCTCAATCTCCACTGGTGGAAAACTACTCATTGGCATCTCATCACCAATGTCCACATCTTCATCCCCGACATCCCCTTTCTTTGGCTTCTTCGCCTCATTTACCACTTCCATTCTATCATTCCCAGGAACATCCTACACAGTAAAACACCCATAAGCAAACCATATATTTACCACAAAACTGATAAAAAGCAAAGAAACAATGGCATACTAGAAAACTAGGACAGTTCACATACCTTATTATTGCCTTCGCTGGTAGAAATAGCACCCACATTGTTGTTTATACCCATCAAAGCTTGCCGCTTTATCTTGCTAACCATCTTCTTGTAATTAGTCACAAACCGATCCAACTCCCATAACGTCTCTGTATCAACAGCCTCAATATCAAGCTCAATCTCATCACCCTCTTGCCTCAAATGCCCATTCCTCTTCCTAATAATCTGCACAACTTGCTCCATTTTCTCTTGTGGCAAACTCTGCAACCCCACTCCCAGCTTATGCTTCTCTTCGAGGCTCATCTCTCTTTTATTTGGATCCTTTGCTTTCGGTTTTGGTTGCTTCACTGGCTTCACTTGGGGCATTCTCATTGGCGAAGGCGTCCTCACCAAATTAGGGTTTTGATTCAACCCAGTTGGCTGCTGTAGTGGCTGCTGATGCATCTGGTGCCCAATTGGATCAGATTTCGCTGTAACTTGCATAAAATCATCATCAATTTGATTAACCCTTTCTGGCTCTCTTCTAATATGATCCCAAGAACTCGCTTGCACTTCTTGAACTTGATCATTCTCCTCCTCATCAAAATCCTCACCCACCTTCTCCTTAATCGGCCGATAGAAATCCTCAAATCTAGTTAAAAACTGCTCAGCGAGCATATAAACCTCATGACCCTTAGGGTTATACTTCATAGCATTATTAAAAGTCAATCTAACATCAGCAGCGAAATCCCTTGGCGATTCATACAAATTCTTGGTCAATTTTGACTTTACCGTACCCAAATCCATTGGGCTCTTGATTATATCATGATAATCATGTAATTGCATACCAACAACATCAACTGGAGAATTAAAAATATACCCTAATTTGTGCTTCATCAATTTTGACAAAATTTGACTGCAATTCTTCATCAATTGCGCATTCTCTGGATTCGATCGCTTCAAATTGTTAAAATTTGAAGGAGCCGGAAACGGCCGCTTGTTGCCTGATACTTTCTTGTTTGTAGAGGTTTGTTTTTTGTAGCTGAAATTGGAGGATTGCCGGATCTGGGATTCGGAGGATTCGATTCTATTTTTCAAATCTCGGATCTTTTCAAGCTCATGAACCAATCGATTTTTTAGCTCGATTAATTCTTTTTTTGAATACGAGCCAACATTGAACGTCACGAATCCTCCGGTGTTGAAATCTTGGTGATTGTTCTGTGGACGGCGGTTTATCGACGACGCGTCATCTGATGCGGCTGACGGGGACTCATCGACGTCGAGGATTTGCGGTTGTTGTGGTGGTTGAAATTGGCGTTTTTTGGAGAATTTAGGGTTAGGGTTAGAGAAAGGGATCTTGCCCATGAATTTAGCTCCACCACCGCGTTGCTGTGGCTGTGGCTGGGTCCAACTCGGTTCGTTCCGGTTCGCTAAGACAGCTGACGCCATGAGTCCGGTACGATTCCGGTAGATCTCCGGTGAGCATTTAACATGAATCAAGTGGAGCGTGACTGACACGCGTTGCAGGGATTTTGCCTCCACGCGCGCCCAGAAAATATAATTGGAAACTCCCAAAAGATTAAAAATCAAACAGACGTGAAGGGTTAGGGTTTGTGAGGGATTGATTTAGAGCGAGGAAGATAGGAGGCGGGGGTAGGTTCTTAAAGGCAATGAGATCTGCCCGAAGATGTTACGGGCAAGATCTGGGCCATTGATTTTAGTTTTGTTTCTTGAGAAGCTGCCCGGTAACCTGACCGACAGACCTGTCATGGATGGTGAGGATCTGATGTCGATACACGCGGTGGTGTTTAGAGGCGTTGGATTGTGATTTTGATTTAGGGTGAATTTGGGTTGAATTTGTCGTGAATTTAGGGTTTTTCTAGTTGTGAGGGCCCAGTGGGGTGATGAGGTGGAGGGAGAACAGCTGGGTGGTCCGGCGTAAGTGAGAAGTTAACGCGCATGTGATAATACCGTATGCATGTGAGGGTAATTGAGTCATTTGATATCTGCATCGAGGGGAAGAATGATTGGAGTGGCGGAAGTGAGGTTTCTGCTTTAATGTGATAAGATTACAAAATCACCCTTCTCCACGCAAATATAAAAGGCAGGAGTTCGTTTTTTCTCTCTGATTTTCCCTTTTGGCAAATATATCAAATTTTTGTTTCCGAAAGTAATCATTGAATGCAGTGGCTGAAGAAAAAAGAATAATATATGAATTTGATCTCAGGCAAATTCAGTGCAGTACAGCAGCAGTATTTCATCAATGGGATGTACGGCAGTTTTGATGTAATTGTTTTTTAAAGAATATTTTTATTTTGAAAATAAATTAAAATAATATATTTTTTATTTTTTATTAACATAACAAAATAATTCAAAAATATATAATTTTTTTTAAAAAAAATACTATTTAGAACACTATTCTAAACACAGAAATATGGTCCGACAGTGTTTTTAAGGGAGGGAAAGTGAAATTTTAGACTCCCTCTCCCTCCGTTGCCATTGCATTCGTTTTTTTTGTTGTTTTTTTTTTCTGGGAAGGGAGCTTTGAAGTTTTTGTTTATATGATTACATTGGTCCTCGCCGCTTATAATGCATAAATAAATACAAGTGGGTGGGTTTTCCTCTCTTTTTCCCCCCTCGGAGCTCCTCCCTCGAGGGACTAAAACAGGTGCCGCTGCTATGCATCTGTAATATTCTAGGTTTTAACGTGATTCTGGGGTTTGAAAGAAGGGCAAAGAGCAATGCAAGTGCCATGAACATCTCCACTGCAAGATGTAGATAACATTAGGAAAAGAGAACTGATCACAGTGGAGTATTTCTTAAATTGATGGCATTTGATGATGAAGTTGAAAAGCAAATCTTACATCATTGCTTCAACTGTTGGCCATGTGATGTTGATTTTGTGTGAAGAAACCCGTCTTGCCTTCTCTTCTCTCTCTCTCGAGTGGTATTCATGCAAGTGTTAAATTGAACGACAAGCTGTCCTTTTATTTGTTGAAGTATCGGGTCAAACCCCCCCATTGAGATCGGCAGAGAAATCACGAGAATCATCATCCATATTACCTCTGTCCTTTCCTAGTTCGGCCAATCTGTCCCTTCCTATCTATCTTGTGCTTGTTTTGTTTCCATGGCAGATCTACAAATAATCTACTTATCCATATCCATGTTCCTGTTTATCAAATTATAAATCCGAAATCGAGGAAGATAGCCAGGGAGGTTGATTTGGAGTTTAATCCGAGCTAGGTTTTATAATGATTCAGACCTAGTGAAACCCAGGGGATTTTACAAGTTGTTCAATGTCATTATTAATTATGGTGCAGTACTTACAAACTATATTTTTTTAAATATTTTAAATTTTTTATTTAAAATAAATTTTTTTATATTTTTAACGATTTACTAATATCAAAAATAACTTTTTAAAATTAAAAAATTTTATTTTAATATATTTTTAAATAAAAAAACCATCACAACTCAAAGACAAGACAATGTTAATTCAAGTAATATCCAGTCCACTCAACTTTAAATAAAATAGGAAAAAAAATTAAAATAACATTATTTAAAATAAAATAGTTGATCTGAACTGAATTAAGAACCGAATGGAACACGAGTCATGTCCCACAGGTATGATTATTAATGGAGACGAGGAGTGTTTCAACTTTCAAGGATGTTTTTTCGATTCAAGGACAAGGGTATTCTCAATGTTTTTTGCACATTTAAGATGACAAGACACGTGTAAATCACCTTCTTCCACTGAAATTGCAGGATGTAACATGAAAATTAACTCGTCTATCATCTCTGTAAAGTCTTTAATTGCATGAAGTAATTCTTACAGTTTTGCCCTCTGATCTTGATGCTTTTATTAAACACACTTGGACAAGTTAAATCTTTGAGCCATGAACACAATCAACGAGGCTTCCGCCATTTTATTTGTGAAAATATAATAGTAATTATTTTTTAAAATATTTTTTATTTAAAAATATATTAAAATAATATTTTTTATTTTTAAAAATAAATTTTTGATATCATCATATTAAAATGATCTAAAAACCTAAAAAATATTAATTTAAAGCAAAGAAAAACATAAAATAAAAATTAATTTTTTTAAAAAAACTTTTGAAATTTTTAAAACAAACAGGTCTTTATTCAAGGATTTAAGCATTGGATTTTTTTTCTCACCACCAAAAACTAATCTAAGAGTCGGGTTTTTATTTCTAAACCCTGATTCAATACTTCATTTTAAAGCTTTTCTAGGAGGTCACTTCTCATTGAAATCAAAAATAAATTTTAAAAATTAAAAAATTATTATTTAAATATATTTTTAATTAAAAAAGACTTTTAAAAATATTTATTACACACAAACAAAAACGCCGCTGACAATCCTGAAATGTATAACTCAACTAGTCAAATTATATATTTGCTCTTTAAAGATCACCAGTTCGAGTCTTACAAGCCTCAGGATCACTGAAGACTTATATAGTCGTTAATGTCATGGCCCATAGAATTAATCGATGTACGCGGATCCAGACACCCATATTATTAATAATAATAATAATAATAAACCATCTAGGTGGTGGTCCAGTGGTAAGAGCTTGGGACCAAGAAGTTTGCTCCTTCTGTGGTCTCAGGTTCGAGTCCAGTGGTTGCTCATATGATGGTCACTGAAGGTTTACATGATCATTAACTTCAGGATCCATGGAATTAGTCGAGGTGCACGCAAGCTGACCCGAACACTTATGTTAAACTAAAAATAATAATAATAAAAGACCACCACCAGCTAAATTAGCAAAGATCCATGAGAGTTGGTGGGACTTGGGAGACTTGGATTCTTCTTCGATCACTGCACAGAACAATAACTCAACACAACTCAGTGGTCAGGTAATGGAATGTCACTATTTTTGTACATGGCTTCGGGAATCCGTACGAGTTGAAAATCCCGCCAACCAAATTGTTAAGAGTAAAAAAGAAAAAGGAAAATGACACATGTCGCCTTTCCCATTCTCAATTTCGCTTAGCCAACCTTTTAAATTAAAAGCTAAGAGCCTCGGGGTTTTCACTGTATGAATATGCCTTTTCTTACCGTTGATTGAAACAGTAAGATTTTACTCTTACAAAAACTATCCAAATGTTTTCTTTTCAGGGTAAAATGAAATTTTCAGTAGGTTAACTTGTCATTGTTATTATAATAATAATAGTTATAATAACTACAAGAATAGTAGTAATAATAATAATATTTACTAGAATAATAATAGTTATAATAATAATTATAATAATAATAATTTATTATTCAATATTAGATTTATTAAAAATTAATTTTCATTATTTTTTCATGTATGATATTTCTGATCTAATATCTCAAATTATTGATTTGAAAGGTTTGCGTTACCTAATATTTTCTTTTATTTTTTTTTTAAAAAATTTTATTATTTGATATTAGGTTTTTTTTTAAATAATAAATGGTTATTCAAGTCTCTTTTAAATCCATTGAATAAATCAATTCAGTTCGCTCTTATATACTCATAAAATTCTTTTTCAGCTCAAATTTTATGAATATGTCTAAGCTGGAGAAAAGGGCCCCCATTATTCGTTTTACTGTTTCTTCAGTCAGAAGAGTCGAATGTCAAATGGCAATGGTGATAGGACACTATAATGGTCCTGTCCTTTGACATTTGGTCCATTTTCTAGGACCCTAATGATCAGATGTTGTGTATTGATCTTAAAGCATAGACGAAACTGTCCAAAGTTTGTTGCTTCACAAATTTCATGTTAGTTGAGTTGTCTATACAAATAAATCAATCCTCTTGCTCTGACAATTCTCTTTCTTTTCCCATCTCGCAGGTTAATTTAAGAGGTTTTGGAATCACAATCACATATTTTGTGCTGTGCTGTGCTGTTCTTGTTTCACATCAAAGAATGAGATCATTGTCTGGAAAAGGTTTCTCAATGGTGTGAGCTGCTTCGCTTTGGTGTTTGATTTGGAGAAGTGGCCCAAGAAAACTACGTATTTTGGAGGGCTAGTGGTTAGAGTCAGCATCACAATTGGATGCATGTGGCATCTCTTGTTGATGGACTCGACAGAGAGATCTTGAGGTTCCAGCATGGTATCAGGCAATAGGTTTTAATGAATCTGACAATTTTCAAACCCAGATTCCTCCACATTTTTAGAACATATTCTTTGAGTACTGATTCCATGATACATCTGTTGTTGCCGGCCAAACTAATTTGGAAGTGCACAACTTATGAAAACTTCACCGCCATATCTGTATACTCCATTACTGCAGAATCTATGCACTTAAGACATAAAGAAAGACTGTTAATAATCTTATTATTTGTTCATGATGTTAAGCTTCGCAAAAGAGATTGAGACCTCCATGGATATAAGCCTCGAAAGCAAGGCCAGTGAAACTTTTTTTTGACAATTCAGAAATCAGAATCCCCCTAAAGCATGTCGAGATTTTGAACACTTTGACATCCAAAAATCCTGATGTGTCATTTTCAGGAATCCTTGAGAAGCTGCTAAAATCTGAGAAGTGAGTTGGATAAATGCTTTGGCAACCAGCCCTGATGGATGCGCAGATGGCAATCCAGGTAATCCTAACAGCGGGGATTACCTCTGTTCAAGGGAGCATAGTACTGACAGGAAAGGGTTTATGAGCAACATCGTATACTAATTACTAGTAGCATTCAAAATCTCATTTTTGTGAAAATCGTGAGTTTTGGATTGATGAGGCAATCCCCATTTATATATGTACAGTGACTTAAATAAATTGAAGTGTCTAGATCATAATAGCAGGTATACTTTGCCGAGTTTTATTTTGCTGGGCAGCTGGCTTGGCCTTACTAGCTAACCAAATACTGTTGTTATACGTTATATAATTCAGTTTCGATATGTTGATAAAGTTTTTGGTCTCTTCCTAGCACACAGCAGCACAAAGTTCTGAACTATCCATGCTGAATTTCCTGAAAGAAAGTGTTGATTTCTTCAAACTTCAGACCTTGTTAAGTTACATCAGTTTATTTTTTGAAAGCATATTGAATCGACATTCCATCTCTACCACTCCTGCTGCTAATCTATATGCAAAAGGGTAGCATCTGATATTAATTATAAAGATAAAAGGTAAATGGGAAAACTACGTCCTGAATGTGCCAAAGCTAAATCCTGGTCACATAAATGCACTAGAAAGATACTTCAAGATCAATAAAAGATAAATTTAATCCAAAAAAAATATATGAAGGGATAATATAAGATAGCGGAATCATATTGCATGCTCATCAATCAATTGTTTTAACTACATAATCAAACAAACACCTTTACATGTGTCCTAATATAACACACATAAAAACTCTTTGTGCCGTATAATCACAGGCATCATTAGGTGACGAATACAACTGCAGGGTCACAGCAGCACTCATCCAAGAGACAGCAGCAACATAAAGCTGCCAGACTGCAAATCACATGTACGATAAAAAGAACAATCTTTAGATCATCAACATGACAACTACTACAGAGTTATGAGCATGTAGCAAATATAGAATTCATACCATCCCTCAAGAAAGCCTACTTGCCGTTGTGGCGGTGCCATCACGGGAGGCGGCCCTTGATAAACTCATGCATCATATTATTCTGGTCAAGAAAAACTAAAATTGCAAAAAAAAAAACAAAAAAATTGGTGCGCGTAGCTTGCTTAGGATCCATTCAATTCTGCCGATTTATTTTGCATCTGTAAAATTAATTTGTAAGCAAGGAAGCTGCCATCTAACCGTCGAAGCTAAGATTGGATTATCATTAGTACCAGGATGACAAGAAGAAAAAATTTCTCAGTCCATGACTTGGGATTAAATGCTGACAATGATGCATCTGCATGTGTGGTGCAACATGCAAGTGCCTTAATTGATGACAGTAACATATAACCACCATTACTGATGACAAAGAATTGTCATTCAAAGAGGAATAAGAAAGAAAAAATATAACAAGTAATACCTTGAGGGGGGTGCGGATAACCATACTTGGGGTCATTCATATTGGCAAAAGACGAAGAAAAAACCAAAAAGAGTTGATGGAAGATGGGGTTTGTGGGCTTAGACGCTTGGCCTCTTTATCTGTGCAAGAAAGCAGAGAGAATATCTTGTGAGGAAAGGAACAGAAAGCAGCTCCAGAGAGACATAACTGTCTAGCACCCCTAAAGTATAAACTATGCATTGGATGAACTGGAACATGTCCATTTTCAGACGGTTATCCTCTGCATTTATGATGATTTAAAATGCTAATGAACTACGTTAGTGTATTTTTTTTAAATGATCACTGGGCATTTTGTTAGTTCAGCTATGTTTTAATCGGAGGATACTGGGGAAGGATAGATATCTACACTATAGGCATGCAAATTGGAAAGCAATCGTGTTGCTCTAGATTTTAAGTTCTCCTTAAAAGAGGCCTAAACACCTGTTAAGATTCTGTTTCGGTCTGTATCCACTGTGCTAAATATTCCTACAGAAATGGAAAGCTTTCACATTAGCTTCCGGTTTGTAAGCGCGTATTAGTGGTCTTCATCAAGAATATTGAGTCCCTATAGCAAATGTTCCTTGCACACTGTAAGACTTGTGTGGTTATCTTCTTCTTCTTCTTTTTTTTCATTAACGTAGATGTTTGTAGCAACTTGGTTGTATCTCGACTAATCCTACTAATCTGAGAGTACTTGTGTGGTTGTCTTATTAGCATGGTTGCAGGCTGAGTCCGTTCGGCAATTCATAGTTTTTTTGGCTTTTTTCATTTCTTTTCGATAACCCAGATTAAAACTGCGTTTAGTAAAACACGGGATCATCAAGAAATGATACCTATGTTTCCATTTCTGCAATACTGTTTATCACTTGCCACGGTGCTTTGAGCACCTGAAAAATGTCTCTCTTAAAGTGACTGATATATATATAAAGAAACGATTCTCTTAGTTATGCTCTCGTCACTTTGCAGGGAATTCCATTTCACTTTATTCCCCTTTCCTCTAACAAAACAACTTATACCTTTCATCTTGTTGCAGGCCCCCCTTATACAGCTCAACGTTTCTAGACATTCATGGTCTATATGCATGCATTTTCTTTTGTATATCGTGTTTTCACTAGTAATTTCATGCCCTGAATTTTTCAGATATGATAAAACTGATGTGTAAGATGAATACGCGAAGCTTTCACCATGCATTTTGGCTCTACTAGCTATGCTTCTGAAAGGTACCAACTACCAAGCAGTATCCTCTTTCTTTGGTGAGCTATGAACCTTGGATGTGCTCAAAGGCGGAGCCAGAATTTTTTTTTGTCCTGGACTATTAAATAAATATATAAATATATTTTAAGATTGATTATTAATTCATGTACATGAATTTTTGAAGAAGTTAACAGTAAAGTTTTAATTTAAATACACTACCTAAAATATTAAAAAATAAATTTGAAAGTACATAAAATTGAAATGAAAGTAAAAATAAACTCACTATTAAAGTTACATCCTTCGATGTTTTGTGGAATATAATTCATCTATAATCAAATCTAAATCGATATTGTAACAACCCCTCAACCGGGATAAAATAACAATCTCATGTCAACTGGAAAACAAGGTAATTAAATTTTCCCCCTCTTTCAATTCCTCCTTCCTTCACTTGATTCTTCCCTAGATTAGCGTTTTATAAGTTGGACTTTATAAGTTTACAAGGTTATTCTCTCACTTTTCTTATTTTTTTTCCTTCGATTTGTTTTTTATGTTTTTCCCTTACTTTTTTCTATTTCTCTCTCTCCTTTTCTTTTCTTTCTTTTTCTATTCTGTTTCTGCCCAGTCGGCAACATATAAAAGGAAGGAAAAGCTAATTTATTTTATTTTTTAATGGCAAATAATCATTTTACTCTTAATGAGTCGTTTTGCTTTTATTTGACAGTTTTTTTTTGTTAGCACTACCAAGTTCCGTTCATCCTAAAATTTTAACCAGATTTTATTCAATATATTTTAAGATCCCTCATAAAATTTCAGCTCGATCTGATGGTCGGATTGAAAATTACGTCCAATAACATAAAACTAGTCAAATTGTGATTTTTCATAAAATTTTTAAATTTTTCATAAAATTTTTAAATTTTTCATAAAATTTTTAAATTTTTCAAAAAATTCTGAAATTTTAACCCAAGCTAAAGCATCATATTAGAAGGCTCCACGCAAATTTTCAGAATTTTTTGATAGCTTAATTGAGAATTACAAATTATTTTTTACATAAAACTAGTCAAAAAAATATTGATAAAATCTTGACCTGGGCTAAAGCCCACCCAAGCCTTTGCCATGCCTCCGCCTATGGATGTGCTGTCCTGTCAATTATCAACGTAATGTGCAAACAAAAATAACCATCTAGGTGGTGGCTCAGTGGTAAGAGCTTGGGACCAAGAGGTCTGCTCCCTCTGTGGTCTCATGTTCGAGCCCTGTGGTTGCTCATATGATGGTCACTGTAGGCTTACATGGTCGTTAACTTCAGGGCCCGTGGGATTAGTCGAGGTGCGCGCAAGCTGGCTCGGACACCCACGTTAAACTACACTAAAAAAAAAAAAAAACTTTTTGGAAATAGAGTGAGTCTAAATCCAATATTTCAAATTCTAAATCTACACCAACTGTACGTGCAATCTAGTGTGGAGGATCAAAGTACACAAAAGCAGCGCATGAATTATTAAAGGGTGTTGATACCTTGTGTTCATATTGCAAAAATTAAAGCAGGTAAACATTTTTATTTATATAAATCATTTACATAAAATGAATTGATCTTTATAGAAGTGGTCAAAATTAAAACCTTTGAATATACGAACGATACCTATAAGAGCTCGCACCATGCTGTAATTATATTTCAAGTCTACATTATGAGCACCAGATTGAGTGGACAATGAAAAACTAGATAATTTACCCGTCTTATATTGCAGTTTGGATAAAAAAAAAATGAATGTAAAAAAAAATTAAAAATTACTAATGTGGTTTTTAGTAAAAAAATAAATTAAACCATGTGTAGGTTGATATGATATGACTCAGTCAATTTGTCAGGTTCAAAAACAACCTGGACAAATAATAAAAATATAGTTTTACTAAAAAAAAATTCAAGATAATTTTTTTTAATATTAAGACGACAACATGTTAAATCAACCCGAATCAACTTGGATTCACCAGTTAAATCCATAATCTGGATCATAAAACCGTAATAACCTTTTAGAAAGTAACTCAATATTAAAGGATAAATTGAAAAAAAATCAATAAAAAAAAATAAAAAAAACTCAAGTCAACCCATTTTAACCCACCGAATATGACTTGGATCATAAAACTGAAATAACCCTGTAAAAAGTAAATTAAAACAAATAATGACATGTAATCTCTAGTAAACATAATATTAAAAGATAAATTAAAAAAAAATATAGCATTGTTAAGGGAGAAAGTGAACAATGAATTTACCTTTTCTTTTATTTATTTTTTAACAACAATAACAACAACAACAACAATAAATGAGTGAGAAAATTATTTTTGGAGGATAAATTTCCATTTCCTTGTAAATTTTGTATTTGTGAAAACAAATTTTTTAAACAAAAAATCATCGTAATGTAAGATGCGTGCAAGTTTCAAAAACACAACAATGTTTTCATAATCTATAATTGGCTATATGAAAAAAAAAAAAAAAAGTGTCAGAATAATTAATTTATGAAAACCGTATAAAATTAACAATCAAAAGACTATTTAATGCATATTAGGCTAAAATATATTTAAAAAAAAAACCATTGCACATGCATATACACAGAAAAGTGTATTCTCATATAGTTAAAGCTCATTTTGACATAAAACACCTCTAAAATATATTAGAAACCTAATTTATCTCATTTTAAATCAATCACCCTAAGATAACTTTAAAAATAAAAAATCAAATCGTATTTAAAAAATCTTTACAAGTCTCGATTAACTTTTTTTTTAATGTTAATTAGCAAAACACCATCATAGAACTTTTTTATTCAAGACAAACTCATTGACACTAAATTTAGCTTTATTGTGGCTAAAACATGACAAAGCAATTTTTTTCTCTCTCCTCATTATTTTCCATCAACTTTCTCTCTTTTATTTCAAAACTCATGGATTGAAAGTGATAAAAATAAAGCTTGGGGATCGAAAAAGAAAACTATAAAATTTGAAGGATTAAGTTGTGAGGAAACAAAAACATCAAAGACAAGGTTATAGTGTACCCCAAGACTTATCAACATTGTTCATGTCAATACAACACTACAACAATCATATGAACAATGTTGTTGAGTCTTGGGGTACAATAAAACCATGTTTCACATAGCATGTTAAACTATAGTGATATAAATTGTGATGATGAGTCTTTGGATACAGTAAAACCTGGTTTTCATGTAGTACATTTTATAATTATAATTATAATTAATAGAAAAGCTAAATTGCGTAGCAAAAGTCATGTTCATCAAGACTTTTGAGAATGTGGATTGGAACAGTACTTTGAGCCAACATACCCTTTCAGTTTTTTTTTCATCCTGGGTCTCTACCTTTCATGCTAAGGTTCTCTCAAGCTTCAGTAACTGGGTTTGCTACTTATCTACCCTCACATTAGGCCTCTTTCCTGCATTGGAAAAGCTATTGTGGTTTGCTTGGGGAATAACATCATATTTGTTTGAGACAAAGATTTCCACTCTCAGCATGTGATTTTATTGTGCCTCAAGTTGTGCTATTCTTTTAGTCTAACCAGAATTTAGTTTTTTCTATTCTTTTTAAGTTTGCAGGCAATACATTTTCTTTTGGTTTGCCTTTCGTTGTCTCGGTGCATGTGATGGGCTTTTGTTGGAGGTATTTTTAGTTTTTCCTTTTTATGGTTTTTTACATGGTGACATGTCAGTTCTTGAGTCTTTATGGCAAGGATTTTTCTTAGGGTTGAGTTATAAGGTTTCCAGTTTGCTTTTCATTTTTGTGTTTCTATTACTTTCAAGTTTGTGTATTACTCTTTGGTCATTTGTTGCTGCACCATTAGTTTAGTCATCTTATTTTTTCTATTGCCTCTTCTATTATCTTTATTATATTAGTTTTCTAATACTTCCTTTTTTTTGGCGTTGCTTCCTTCAGATGCTCTCGGTTTTTAAATGTTATACATGTGCCTTTTTTATTATTAAACCTATTGCTATTCCTTCAGAGGTTAACTGATCTTTATACCGGGTTTTTGCTTAGTTAATTTAAACATTCCTCTCATTATGTATTTCGTACATATCCTCTACATTAACGTTGGTGCTTTCTACAAGATTTAGCTGGGGTGCAATGTTATTTTATGTTGGAATTTGCATATATTTCTTTTGTTGCTGGGAGGATTCCCAACTTTACTTTTTCTTTCATTGCGTTCCATTATGCCTTAAGCTTTATATGTTGCTCTCTTGTCGTTGCTTTTTTAGTTTCTTCTTTATTCCTCCCTTCATTGTATTTTCAATATGATTGTGTTGTGCATTTATTTTCAACAGCTTTGTTGAGCCTTTCTAGTCTTTTTTCCAGTCAGATAGTTGCTTTGCTGGGATTATGACTTGCATGTCTTTCTCTACTGCTCTGTGTAAGTTTTTCTCGCTTGGAAGGTTTATTACTGTTTTTTTCGTACTTGCTTGGATGTTGATGGGTCATGATTTTCTAAATCCCCTCATTTAAAGGCTATCACACGAAAGTCATAACCCAAAATAGGGTTATGTTTTATGCGCGCCCAAACTCCAAGTCGGGCCATGGGACGTTCGCGCCCAACTTCTCTTGGGTTCAGCCTACAGCTGAACCCAACCACACTTGGGTTCAGCGTGTAAGTTGAACCTATCTCCTCTTGGGTTCAGCGTGCAAGCTGAATCCACATATACCTGAGTTCAGTGTATAGCTAAAAAGTAACACCTCACTTTAAGTCTCTTCTACTCTGGGTCTAGTCTAGTGATTATGATACCCATCACATCCCATTAATTATGAACAAATAGTCTATGCTTATATTAATGAGATGTGATGGCATGAATAGTAGAATAATATTATTTTACTATTATGAGATTACATCTTTATCACTTATATGTCGTATGAAGAAAGTCAAGATAAATAATATAAAAGAAAGCTTGAGTACACAGAAAAAAGGTTTAAAACCTTATGCTCTCAGACATAAACACATTCTTTCTCTTCTTTCCTTACACATACATCCTCTTTTACATCTCTTTCTTCTTTATCTTCATAAAAGCTCATTAAAACCTTCATTAATGTCTTTTTATCACACAAAATACCTCATATTGACTTGATATTTGGAGGGTCCCCCGACAACACCCCTAGGGGTCTCTAAGGGACTTTGTGCAAGTATTCATTCAAGAGAAGATTTACAACCCTTGAAGATATCCTTTAAAGACGAAGCTAATACGGTTTGAAAGTTAAGGTCATAGAACATACTGTGAATGATCTACAAGGGTCATCAGGAATAATTCCTTCCAGAATATTCCCTGTGATTTTATAGCCTCATCAGATGTGTTTGTAGTTAGTTTCTTTCTTTTCAATGAGCTTCAAGAAACTTGACCTCTTCTGTTGTTGCTTTGTTATGCTTTACTGTTTGCCTCTCTATTTTTTCTCATGCCTTTAAACTTACCAGCAATGGCATTGTTCGCGAGAAGTTTGTTTTTAAAATTATTTATCCTTTGTTTTCTTCCTTTTTTAAGGCAGTCAAATTTGCACTTTTGATTCCCCTCTTTTTTATGGTTCGTCCATGTTGTCGTATGCGTATATGCTTTTCATGGCTAACCTTTTGATGCCAGTAATTGGTTGGTGCAACATGGAATATGTCTTTAGTTTAACATTTTGCTTGAAATAATTAGTTAGTTAAGTTAAACTTATTGTTATAGCTTTGTTATTTATATACCCAGAGATTTGTTGTCAATGTGGAGCACATAAACTGCTTTATTATCTTTCATTTGATTTTTTTTCCTTTATGTGTTAACAACATGGAGCCCATAACAAAGTGTAGAAATTCAAATTGTTTGTTTGATTTCTTTGTTAGTTAGGTTTGATAAGTTTGATTGGCTTCCTTTTGAAAAAAAAAGAAAATAAAACCTTGGTTGCAGGTCCATCTAGGTAAATAAATGTTGTATGTTCTGTTGAAAAATTCTTCATTCACCACATAAATGTCTTTGGAATTTGTGGTTTGGTGGTTGAAGAACAAAATAAAGACGATGACCACAACATTTGGATCTTGGAATTTTAAAACAAGGAGACAAGGTGGCAGCGACTTAGTTTTGCGCGTCCTTAATCATGATGGGGGGCTAAGGAATTTTATTGCTTTTCTGAGCATGAATAATTTTGTAAGAACTACATGTAGTTGAGCTGAGATTGATAATGGTTATAAGCATGTTAGTTTTACTTTGACAAGAAAAGCAATATCCAGATGGTGTGTTTAATTGCTAGCATTGAGAGTTTTTTAAGCAGCAGGGGGTTATTATCATTGTTGGGTTGTCTTTGTTTGGGCTACATCTTAAGAGGCTAAAAAACTAACAATTTAGTGTTTTTGAATTGATTATGAAAACAAGGTGTCTTGTTTACATTGTTAGTCATTTTGTATAGAGTCATCGATTGTTTTTTAGTGTTTTTTTCCCATAAGTTTAGCTATCCTATTCTTTTAATTCCATCTATAAAAATCATGTTATGATTGTTTCAAGTGGTTGTATGTTAAATTTACCTAAATTGATTTGTTATTTTAAGGACTTTTTCTTTATATCTTTAAGATGTATTGTTCTTGGACTAGATTACGATGTTTGTACACACACACACACACACACACTAGTTTCCATATAATGTGGGGAGAGCATACATTCACATTTTTCCTTTTTCGTTGCTAAATTAGTATTTTCCAGGTGTGGATCTTAAAAAGTTATTATTTGCACAATAGTTCTCATGAATGATTTTAAATAGTTAGATGGAGATTTGTCATAGCTACATGAAGATTTGTCATAGACAAATTTACGTGGATGACCTAACAAATGAATTTATGGACCAATATGACAGATCTAAACCCGAGAGGAGGTTTGATTGCGCCTTACCAGAATAATGGCTCAAATAGACTATAATTTTTGATCCGACCGGAGACCATTTTCTTTAAAGTAGCCATGGAATCGCTACTCCGACTGTTAGATCTTTAAATTTAAAAAATCTCATTCTAGGGTTCTGGTTTTTTAAGTTTTATAATTTTCCTTACAAACTGGTCGACCAATTTAATAAACTGGTCGACCGATTTAACAAATCAGTCAACTAGTTAATCCTGAATTTAAATAGATTTTACGGTTTACCACCGTGATATCACATCAATTAATTTTATTTTATTTTCACGTTCCCAACCACGATATAAAATGAATGTCTTGATTGGGAACCACCACATTTAATTAAATGTCGCGTGAAACCGACATTCAAAAGTGTTGTTTCACGACATACAAAAAAATGTTATTTCACCAAAAAGTTTTGCTTCCATGTCATTTCACTATTTATTTGTATTTTACATGTTAATGGCCTGATTTATCCAATTATACGTCTCACCCCAGTCAATGTTTAGAGCTTATTTGTTATTATGATAACTATTAATTCTTAAAATGTTTTTTTTAATATATTAAAATAATATTTTTATTATTATTTATCAACCCATCAAAATATCAAAAAATATTTTAAAAAAAAATTACTGTTACAATAATCATCCACCACAAAGCAAAAGTCAAGATTAAGATATCATCCACTATCAACCTCGATCTAACCACCTTAGTAACATAATTATTTAGGAACACAAAAGGAACATGTTACTTTGGAGAAAAAGGGTCAATCACTTTCAACAGCAGAAAAATTCCGGAAGAATAGTAGAGAGAGAGAGAGGAGAATCTTTCGGTAGAAGAGGCAATTAGTTTAGGAAAATTTTATGAACCGACTGTCCTTCTGGCAGGCCAGTGTTTGTTTTAGTTTTATTTATTTTTATTTAAAAATATATTAAAATAATATTTTTTAATATTTTTAAAATTTGTTTTTAATAATAGTATTTTAAAACAATTTAAAAACAAAAAAAAAAAAAAACAATTTAGTGACACCAGCCAAACTAAACTAGAATTGTGCCCAAAAAACCTAGATGTGAGAAACTATCTGTTAACAATTTAAAAAAAAAATTAAAAAAATGGAGTGTAAATTCCACATTTCAATGCTGGGAGATGATCAGATAATGTTGCTGGATTGAAACCAGACAAGTGGACCTATCATGATCAAGATCAACCAAATAACTAATCAAAAAGACATTAGCATTTAGCACAACCAATCAACAAGAAGAAATCATCAAAAGTCAAACAAACTACTGGCGTTACAGTGATAATAAACTCATTTCATCTCCGCCACCACTGTGTACAAAAAGTTGGACAGTAAAAAATAAAAAACTTTTTTAACTTACAAAACACATCTGCATATCTATTATATATCTAATCACACTGAAGCCTGCGTCACCTTTGTTGTAACAACCTTGACTTCAGGAGCCAATTGCCCACCACCGCCGACGTGTCTCATCTCACCACCACCAATACCTTGAAACTGTGGTGGCATCTGCTGCTGCTGCTGCTGCTGCTGCTGCTGGTGGTGCACTACACCACCTGCCGCAGTATAGTAAACCTGTCTACCAACCGCACTATCATACGCTACCTGTGCATATCCGCCATCAGTCACTGCTACCCCAGGCCCACTGGGCCTCATAACTCCCATGGGACCCATCTGTGGTGGGGGCTGATGGTGTTGTGGGACCACATTATATACCGGCTGCTCCCTGTAAACATCAGGACCATGCCCTGGAGCACCCATTCTCTGCATGTAATATGCTTGACCCGTTTGTCCGGTAACCTGTCGCATTACTTGAGGTGCGTGATAAGCAGTTCCTTGAGCTGGACCCGATATCATATAAACGGGTTGCTCCATTTGACCCGGGGCAGTGGTCACCGCCACGGCTGCCGGAAACCCACCTCCAGCAGCCTGTTTCTCCGGCCAATAACCTGGTGGAGCAGTCACCTGGGGTGGCATTGTCACGGGTAGATTCGCCGGAGACACCTTTTCAGGCAATTTTTGCATGTAATAATCACCGCCAGCGGCAGCATAACCACCAACCAAATTCTCATCGATGTTTTTTCTATTACACCCAATTGATTGCTCATGTTCTCTAATTTGCATTCTCTGCAAGTGGGCCTGCAAATTCGAAGGATCCGACCCAATAAACCTGTCATCATGGCCAGACCCAACATGGATTTCAGGCAAATCTGGCACTTTAACAGGCGGAGGCGGTGGTGAAGCTCCTTTATCTAAACCAAATAAGAAATCAACGTTATTCGCTGGCGTTTTGGTTGCTTCCACAACCTGACTCGGACCCGAATTCAAAGCCTCAACAAAGCGCTCCCGATCCGATTTGTCACCATCGGACCCGAAACTTGCATGTGACGGGTTAACCGGGAAAAGAAACAACCTCATGCGAGCAGGCTTAGCAGAGGCACGATAAAGACGATCATACTCATGCATCATGTGTTCTAGATCATCATCATTAGTGACAGATATTAAAGCGTCAAGATCTTCACCTGGGAGCTGGTACTTGAACGCCACGTCGGTGTCACCACAAAGAGCTGAGAGTTTGCTTATCATGACAGGGAATTTAAGGTTTCGATCAACCGCAAGGATTTTCGTCTCTCCACCCATGTAAGAAAGCTGGTTGTCATGCGGACGCGGGTGGATCTTGCCCCCATAACTACACATGAACTTAACTTTGTAGTTTTGAGATTGTTGCGATTGTTCTTCCCATGGTGTCGGGTTGTCAAAATCAATTTCACGAGATCTGGGCGACGAGTCGCCTGAATCCGGGTATGAATTAAAAGAATAGTTGTTTTCCATGAAGAAATTTTTTTGGTAGAAAATAGAGTCTTGTGGCTTTTTGTGCGCGCTGGATAGTTAGCAAGCCATGATACTTGAGGAGGAGGGGAGAGAATCGGAGCGGACTAGACAAATCTTTTATAGATCTTTTTCGTTTTGCTGTGGGCACTGAAGGTTCGATGGACTTTTTGTGCAATGTGCAGTTTTATTGGGTGTTTGGGACAGGTGGTGGTGTGAGAAATGGGGAGGGACGGAATAGAGTGAAACACGGTTCCAGAGGGAGAGTTTAGTACAAGGGTTAGATGGACTTTCTGGGTAGAGTGGTGGGGTCCCGATGAGCATCGATTGAGAGGGTGAAAGAGAAAGTGATAAGACAGTGACGTGTTGACCGGGGGAGGGTGAGGGAGGAGCTCGAGGGTAACTTTGGTAATTATCTTTTAAAATCTTTTATTTTAAAATATATAAAAATAATATTCTTTATTTTTAAAAGATTATTTTAAATATTATAAATTAAAATGATTCAAAAATATAAAAAATAATTAACACGTGCCAGCTGGGAAGTGAAGCATGCGGAAAACACTCCAATCTGTTGAAAAAGGTTAGTTGAGATGTACACTCTAGTAGATTGATCAGAATGCTGATATTTCCCTCTCGGAGGATACTTTTTTGATATGCTACTCTACATTATCCTACAGGTATATATAGAGAGATCTTATGAGTGAATTGATGCGATTTTTTGGTCGGACAATAAAAGATATTTCAGGTCATTTATTTTTTTAACCTTTATGTATTTTAATGTGACAATCTTAAATTATATTTTTATATTTACTTGATGTATTTAATAAAATATATTTATCAAAATAATCTAAAATTCAGATTTTTAAAATGTAAAGTAGAAAATCACTAGTACATGTCGGAATGACTGGTTTAAAACTGGATATTAAATAAAGCTGTGAAGGAAATAGTCCTCCTAGTGAAATATAGCTTGAAAATATTTTTATAGTTAAAAAGTTAAAAAGGTGCTCCTAATTTCAGAAATGGACGAGTATGAGCAATGTTGAGATAATGGGAGTAGAAGCAAACAGCTCTAGATTTTTAGTTGTTTGTAGTAAATAATGTCATGTAAATCTAAAAGGGTAATAGAAGTTGTTTTTTTAAAATAATTTTTGTTTGGAAATATATGAAATATTTTTTTAAAAAAAATATTATATTTAACATCAATACATCAAAACAATTAAAAAAAAACTGGAGCTAAAAAAAACAAGAACCTCTTTTCTGGATTAAAAGATGGTTGAACAATGTCAAAGAGAAAAGTATATCTTAGAGGATGATGAAGATAACTAACTTAAGTGTGGGATTTCATTAAAGACATTAAACCTTAAACCCTAGTGGATGCGGGTTTACCAATTCGGTTGGTAGATCTAATTATACATTGTATTGAGACAAGCAACTTAAGTGTTTTGTGGAATGATAGTCCTTATTCTAGTTTTACAACTTTAAAAGGTATTTGTTAATGTGATATCTCTCTCTGTATATTTTTGTTTATGTCTGGAAAGATTAGCCCAACTTATTTGTCAAGCGGTTGAGTTGGGTGCATAAAATCCTTTTTAGGTAAATAGAAAGAGACCTAAGTTGTCTCATTCATGCTTTGTGGATAACATGTTATTCTTTTTGTTGAAGTTAATGAGTACTAAATAAAGCTAGTTATGAACTGTTTGAATTTTTTTTTTTTTTGTGATGCTTCAAGATAAAAGGTGAGTGTTGACAAAACAAAGATGTCTTGCTCTAAAAATATCTCTCACACGGTGGAAAAACATTAAATCGAATGAGTGGGTTTACTATTACTAAAGATCCTGGGAAGTATTTAGGGGTATCTATATTACATCAGAGGATTACTAAGCACACTTATAGTTACTTAATTGAGAATATGCATCAGAAGTTGGCTAGCTGAAAAGCTAAGAGTTTATCATTAGAAGGAAGAATTACACTTTGTAAATCATTCCTTGCAACGGTTCATTTATTGAAATAATGCAATCCTCTCTCATTCCAAAATCAATATGTACGGATATTGTGAAAATACATTGAATGTTTATATGGGGGGATAATGAAGGAGGCAATAAAGTTCACATTATTATTTGGAATGTTTTATCCCCACCTAGATTAGAGGGAGGTTTAGACTTTAAGAAAATGCATCCAATAAATAAGGCCTTTCTTATGAAGTCAAGGTGGGGTATTTATTATACACGATAACACTAGTCTTTGGGCGAGTGTTTTACAAGGAAAATATATAAAGTTGAATGTTCATGTTTCAAATATCTAGGCTAAAGGTAGAGACTCCTCATTATAGAAAACAATATGCAAAATTTAGCCTCAAGTTGTTTATGGCGTGGGTTGGTCCATTAGTAATGGAGCATATATTTGGTTTCAGAAAGATAACTGGTTTGAAGGATTTGGGCCATTAATGAATTATGTTTTGTAAGAGATACCGAAAAAGATATTAAATGCGATTGTTGTTGAGATTGTATCCATTAATAATCAATAGAGGTGGGAAGAGTTTGTTCATTTAATTTCAGTGCAGGTGGTAATGGTTATAGTTAGGGGTGTTCACGGTTCGGTTCGGTTCGGTTTTTATCAAAAAAAGTAACCAAACCGAAATTTTTTTTTTAAAAAAAAAAAACCGAAACCGAACCGAAACCGGTTCAAACCGACCGGTTTCGGTTCGGTTCAGTTCGGTTTTTTAGAGAAAAAACCGGTTCAAACCGGTTTGGCTCGGTTTTTCCGGTTTGGCTCGGTTTGGCTCGGTTTTTTCCGGTTTGGCTCGGTTTTTTCGGTTTGGCTCGGTTTTTTCGGTTTGGCTCGGTTTTGGCTCGGTTTGGCTCGGTTTTTTTCCGGTTTTTTTTCTGGTTCGGTTCGGTTTTTCCGGTTCCAGGCTTAAAAAACCGAAACCGAACCGAACCGGTCGGTTTTTTCAAAATTTTAATCGGTTTAATCGGTTTTTTTTTTCGGTTCGGTTTTTTCGGTTTTTTTTTTCCGGTTTTCTCGGTTTAATCGGTTTTTCGGTTTTTTTGAACACCCCTAGTTATAGTCAACTACCATCCCCCTACTAATATAATGGAATGTGATTAAGCTTTTTGGCATAATTATTCCAATGGCATATTTTCTATTCATTATGCTTACGTAGCCCAAATAGAGACATTGAACCAACAACGCTACATGAAGCCAATTTGAAAACTAATTTGGACATGGAATGGGCCAGAGCTTGTTAAGGTATTTTTGTGGACTATTGCACATAACAATCTATTGACAAATAAGAACTGAATACGTAAAAACTTGACTAGAGATCCTAATTGTCATCATTGCCAATCAAAAATGGAGTTTGTAATTCAAGTATTGATAGATTATCACTTTGCTCATACAGTGTGGAAGGTGCTAGTCAAGTCCAGAAATAGGTCGAAGTTCTTCAATGAAAATTTAAGCTAGTGGTAAATAAATAATTTGTCATCCAATAAATGCAGCATAGAAGAAGTTCCATGGGCAATATGGTTTGGGGTTATTATCTGGTGTATATGAAAGTGAATAAACTTGAGATTTTCTTAACAGAAATGTTATATTTCACTCTACCTCGTTAAATGCTATTAAGTGTTTTGTGGAAAACATCTAGGCTGCTAATAAGACTGGAGCTGGAATTTCAAATAAAAGTAAATAAATTTGTATGCTTGGCTAGAAATATCCCTCGTTGGAGTGGACAAGATTAAATATGGATGGTTGTAGCAAAGGTAACCTAGGTAATATTGGAGCAAGAGGACTTCTTCGGGACTTAGATTACTGGTTTTGCTATCAACACTATAATTTGCTCATCAGTCGTAACAGAGTTGTGAGTGGTTATTATTGGGCTAAGACTTACATGGTCGTTGGGTATTCATAAGTTAATTTTGAAGTTAGGTTATGTTATGTTCTTGATTAAGATTTAAAGACAAATAAATATGTGAAAATTGATGCAAACTATATGTTAATTAACGATAAGGGCTGGATAATTATTGGTAAGGTAGTGAGAAGTTAAAGTATAACATGCATTTTGAAAGCCAATTTGAAAGCTAGCTGGTTAGCTAATTTAGCTAATAGGGACCACTAGATTATTAATGACCCTGATGAGTTTGCATTTGATTTTGTATTATGACCAATTGGTTATAAGCTCTGAGTTTTACCAAAAAAAACTAATAACATTCATATGGATGCTCTCTTATTTTTAATTAAATCTTAATTCAAATATCTAAAAAACTATTTTAATTATTTTTAAAAAAATATTATCACATTCAATATTTTTAGACTAACACAAACCATAACACCATCATCAATCAATCAATCCTTACCAGCTTTGAACAACCTACCATCACCGCTACAATGAACCTAACATATTATCCTCTCACTAATAATCCCTTCTCTCCCTTTACCATACCAGCAACTCTCCTGAGCCATCATCACAGCATATCTATCAATGATGTTGACATGTACATATCAAAGCAAAACTTATTTTTCATACCATGACTATGCATCTTTATACCTTCCCAAACAGCACCATCCTCAAAACACAAGACTTCACTGATGTAGTAAACATGAAATTACCATGTACATAATATTTTATGGCCTAAGCTATTTATAAAAAGTGAAAGCATCAGTGAATTGATGTATCGCATAAGCTTTGATCATGAAATTGTAAAGTAAGATGTCATCTTTGTGAGCCTTATTATTGAATATGTGGCGAGCATGATGGATAATAAAAAGCTCCTCGCATGTAGTAATTAATTTGGTAAAAATTTCTACATTGATATTAATGGCGTTTTGAAAAATAAGAGCATGGATTTAGAAGATGTTTTCTTTCTCGTCCTCCATCGTTGAAGAAGATACATAAGCTATATTTCTATATAGTTGTTGTATGTTGCTTTTGCTGCTAGCAATAGAACTTTGCCACGTGTTACGGTACTCATTATATATAGTGGGTATTATTCACAAAACTAAAATAGAGAGATATTAAAATAGCAACGATATTTTAGATGAAAAACATATTTGTTAGCTACTATCATAAGTTATAAATTATAATTGCAAAATAATAATAATAATAACCTTTAGCAAAACAATATTGTAAAAAAAAATTATGGTACTAATGAGTAACTAGTGACATCCTAGTAGTTACATTATGGGCTAACTTTTAATAAAGAGACGGACACGTGAAAGAGAGAGAAAATGAAATTCATAATCCATAAAAAATTATAAGAATATCAATATCTAGTCATTCTCTTTCATACTTATATCTATCTTTTTTTTTTTAAATGGACCTAATGGAGTAACTACTAGCATATCACTAGTTACTCCCTGAACACCATAAAATTACTCCTATTAGTGTTTTTTTAGCCCCTAAGATTTTTTATACTTTGGCCCAAGGTTGTTAAAATCGCAATTTTGACACGGCACGGAAACTACAATACAAACTCGGATCGTAAAAACGGATCGTAAAATCGTAAGGAATTTTAAAATACATTAACAAAAAATTCATGTTTCAAATAAAAATTCATACATAGTTCAAGCACCTTAAAAATTCATACGTAGTTCAACAATTTTCAGTCCAATTTTCACCCCATTAATTCAATCCAATTAATTCAGTCCTACAATACTGAAATGACATTAAATTCAGTCCAAGTCAACACTTTTCAGTCCAATTTTCACCCCATTAATTTAATTCAATTCAGTCCAATTAATTCAGTCCTATAATACTGAAATGGCATTCAATTTAGTCCAATTCAACAGTGTTTAGTCCAATTTTCACCTGATTTATACTATTAATTCAGTCAAGTTATATACGGTGGCAGTGTGGCATTCAATTCAATAATTTTCTCACCCGATCTATTCAATCCATCCAATTTTCTATTCAGTCCATCCATTCCATTCAATTCAATTCAACAATTTTACATATACAATTTACAGGACCGGGCAAAATCAAAATCTATTACATGGGTAACAGACTAACAGTTAACAGGGCAAAATAAAAATCTATTACATGGGCAAATTCAACTACTGCAGTGATGATGATGAAGGCAAAATGAACTTACAGTGAAGAGCCGTTGATGATGATGGCTGAACGGCTGCTGCTGTTGAAGATGGGAAAGAGAAGGCGTGAAGACTGGATCGGCTGCAGGAGATCGTTGCCGGAGTGCCGCTGTTAATGAAGATTGAAGAGGAAGCCCGAAGCCGTGAGCTGTTGAGGAGATCGTCGTTGCTGTTAAAATCGTCGCCGTGAAGACTGGATCGTGAGCACTAAGGAAAGAGAAGGCATGAAGACTGGATCGTGACCGCTTTTGTGGAGAATGGAGATCGTCGCCGCCGCTTTTGTGGTTGCCGACTTGCCGGTGCCCAGTTGGTTAATCAGATAAGGGAATTATGGATTTGTTCGGTTGGAAAATAGAAATAGTATTTTGTGAATTGTGAATTGTGAAGACTGAACTGAAAAGAAGACAATCGCGTGACTGTGCATTTCCACAGCCAATAGGCGCCTGACAGCTGGACCAGGGGGGAAATTTTGTTTCAGCGCATCATTTTGGCACAATCGCAAAATCGGTCCTGAAATCGCGATTTTGCGCGATTTCATCCGATTTTTGCGATTTCACCCCGATTCAACCCGATTTCACCCATTTTCGATTTTTTCAATCGATTCAACACGTAAAGCATGTTTTGACTCGTAAAATCGTACGATTTTACGAGTTAAAACGCGATTTTAACAACCTTGCTTTGGCCCCTTATTTATTTTTCCATCTAATTTGGTCCTTTTAAATTGCTTTGATTTGCGATTGCTCCTGGTAATTTACTTTCCATGCATGCATATAGGGATTTTGAGGGGTTAAGAAAATCTTATGTCTCTCGGTTAATTCTCAGTTTTGCAAAAACAAATTCAATTTTATTTATTTAAAATAATTAGAGCTTCATTGATAGAATTTAAAGGTAAAAAAAATGTTCAAACTATTTTATAGCCAACTTTAAGGACTTATTTGCACGGTCAAAAATAAAGTTTAAGGCTTATTTTTTCAGTTTGGTCCCTCATCTTTTTTTAAAAAAATTAATACCAACATATTGACTTTATTTAGGATTTTACTTGATGTTTTTTTTTTCTTTGATATGAGGATCTTGTAATATTAAGGGAGGTTCTGGTGCTCGTTTGACAATTAAGCTAATTTAAAACAATTAAGTGTTGGGGACCAAAATTGAAACTAGGACAAATGTGGGAAATAGGGTAAACAAACAAGGAAAATAGGTTGGTGCATACAACATCATGAGGTGGAATAACGCTGGCCTATCAAAATTGAGAGTTTTCTTGTTGTTTTTTTTTATATCAAATCTGGTCAACTTTTTTTTACTGCAATTTATTTTATTTGAATCCTTTTTTATTGATTTTCTTTTTCATCTCGCCCTTTAGGAATTGATTTCAATTAGTTTTTATATTAAATCTGATCCTTATTTTTTAATCATATATTTAAATTAATCATACTTATTGTCGAGTCAAGTCAATGACCTGATTCTCAATTTTTTTCCTTACTGCATTAAAAATGCTATTGTCACCTCAATATTTTTTTAAAATTTTGAAAAAAATTTGATTTGGCCAACAGCGTAGCGCAAACCACCTATCTAGTAATTAGGAAACTTCGTTAAATAGCATGGATATGAACGTGATGCTCTAATGTGATTAAATTAACAACTATTAATATATATTAAAACTTTAAAAGGGCTTGGCTTTTCACTATAGCAATGAATAGTGAAATGCCAAGCCCTTTTTTACTTTGGTCCTCAAAAGTTATCAGGACTTTTTTTAATTTTAAATTTTTTTTTCAATCTCATTCTCCAACATTGAATCTATTAGGTATTGAACTTTATAATTTATTTTGATTTTTTTTCTATGGAGTTATTAATGTCTCATAACTGGAGTCACAAGTTTTGTGGGTTAGCTGTGTTGACTCTGGTCATTTTTTTGTCCTCTGTAATTGATTTTTTTCTCAATTTCATCCTTCAACATTGGTTTGATTAAGAATCGGGCTTTATAATTGTTTTTTTTTTATACTTTCTATGAGCTTATTATGATCTCATGACTCCATTCGCGAGTTTTGCAGGTTAAACATATTGACTCGATTTTTTTGTTATATCTTTAGTTGAATTTTTTTTCATCCTTCAGCATTGGGTTGATTAAAATTTTGAATTTATAATTTTTATGATTTTATTTCTATAGAGTTATCTTGATCTCCTGACCTAGTTTTGACATGTTAACCCGAGTTGACCCGAGTCATTTTTTTTTCCTTTTCTTTATTTGATTTTTTTTAATTTAATGCTTCAACATTAGGTTGATTGGAAAATGAGCTTCATAATTTTTGTTTATTTATTTTCTTTGGAAATATCACAGTCTTATGACATGATGCGTGAGTTAAGTCAATTAACTCAGGGTTTATTTTGTCTTTTTTTAGTTGATTTTTTTTTAATTTAATCATTCAATATCAGGTTGATTGAAAATTAGGTTTCATAATCTGTTTTGGTTTATGTTCTATGAATTTATTATGGTTTCGTGACTTAGGTCACGAGTTTAATCGATTGACTTGAGTGGTTTTTTTATGTCCTTTATTTAATTTATTTTTCTTAATTTCATCCTACAACATTGGTTTGATTGAGAATTGAGCTTCATAATTTATTTCGATCTTCTTTCTATGAGGTTATTTTGGTCTCATGACCAAAGCTTGACATCTTAACCCGGGTTGACTCGATTTATTTTTTAGTTGATATTTGTTTTTAATTTATACTTCAACATTAGGTTGGTTGAGAATTGACTTTAATTATAAAAAAAAATATTTTTTTTCTATAGGGTTATTAGGGTCCCATGACATGGGTAGCGGATTTGACATGTTAACTCGATTTGATATGAGTCAATCTAATATGTTGTCATTTTAATATTTTAAAAAAGATGTCATCTTGATTTTTTTAGTTAAACTATTTTTTATCGGTCGTCCGAGTTGTACCTGGACATGCCAAGTCGATCTGGTTATATCAGGTTAATTCTCATATAGTTTTAAGAAAATCTACTAAAACAACACATTAACAATACTTGAATATTTTTTTTTACATCCAACAAAAACTAATCTGATCCATAATGCAGCGCGAGTAATAATCTATTTTTTATTTGTAATTAAATCATATTAGACAATTTTTAATTAGATATTAGAGTGGTACCTCCTCGTTAACTGCCAATGGCTAACTTGGAGTCGTCCTAGAAAATCTGAGGGTGAAAATTATTTCACAGAGAGCGAAGAAAGGATAACCCCATTATACTATCTAATCACTAGGTAGAAAAAATTGAAACCCTGTTTATTTTTGCGTTTTAAAAGTATGTTTGAAAAAATCTGAATTTATTTTTATTTTTTTACTTCAAATTAAATTTTTTTTGGTGTTTCCAGATCGTTTTGATGTGTTAATGTCAATAATAATTTTTTTTAAAAAAAATATTTTGACATATTTTTAAGCAAAAAACATTTTAAAAATTAATCATTACAATGCTCTTAAACACCTCCTAAAACTACTGTGAACACATGGAATGCGTCAATCCACACGAAGCATGTAATGTAAATGTTTGATTTTCTAATGAAAATCATTTGATATTATGGTTAATAAAATAACACCATAAAATCCTAGAAATAGAAAAGAGTGACGAAGTTGATTGTAATTTATATAGATAGACAGAGTAATGCAAACAAAACAAATAATCATATAAATTCTCACAAGAACTCATGTCATTGTTATTTTTAATGTCTTGATACTAAATAATTCTGACATTATCACTTGTTAAATTGATTTGTATAATGATTAAAAAAACCACCCTTGTGTATTTCAATTAAGACACGACAAAGAGAACACCCGTCCTCGTCCTTACATGGCATGGAATTGGACCATTAGGCGTCGCCTTTTTATAAAATGGATGCGGGGCTTCCGTACAGGCGCTGCCACCCACCCCTTTGTCCTCAGGGGAAAAACCGACGTGTCGTGTCTTTTAAGGAACAGGGGCAGTTACTGATGCACATACTTTAATGCGATCAGTGAATAAAAATGGAAATCACTTTCACCAGCTGGTTTTGGATATGTTCAGATATATGCATTCTGGACTCTTGCACCTTATTCAAATCCACGCATAAGACCATTTTCTCTTTTATTTTTATTTTTATTTTTATTTTTTATTTTTATCAGATGGAGGACCGGTGTATATAGTTCCTGCTACAAATATAATGTTTATTGGTACCTTGTACTCGCATCAGCTTTTGGAATTGTGATATAATGTGTTTTTTATAGTATATTTTTTCTTGAAAATATATTAAAATAGTATTTTTTATTTTTAATATCAAAATAATAAAAAAAACACTAAAATATATTAATTTAATTTTTTTAAAAAAATCAAAACTAGGAGAATTCGAATACCACCGACAACTACAGTTAATGGGAATGCAATGGGAAGGCCTTTTCAGGCTATCCTTCATTCCGAAACTCAGTGAGCCTTTGAATAGAAATTGTCAAATGACAACCTCGGTTCTAGAATGACTATGTACCGAAATTGGGTCTGGTGCCTCGGAAAGGTCAAATTTAGATGAAACACCCTTTTGGATTAACCTCTTCTACACTCAATTTACCCTATTTAAATCTCCCGGTGAAAAGAGGCCTCTATATATATATATCAATGTAATTTAAAGCAATCAAGCAACGAATTTCTGTGTCATGTCAGGATATTTATATGTAACCTATCTAGTTTTGGATGTTTACTGGTTTCACTTTATGCACTAAAACATTTTGAAACTTAAAAAATTATCAAGAGTATGAGAATTTTATTTTAGTATCATGTAAATTAATCTTCAAATCTTCTAATTTGATTTCTTACTTAACTTGAGTTTTCAATTAAACCTCGTGGGAGCTAACCCGACTTGAATTTTATTTTACAAGTCTAAATGCAACTTGGATGATTAGTAAAAACGTGACTTAATTTTTAGATAAACTGCAAGGCAATAATTTTTTAAAAAAAATATTGAGACGATGTTAGATTTGATTGACCCTGATCACCATGCAACCCGCCCACATAATTTAATAACTTTGTTGTTCTTGTAAACTATTTTTATCTAACTGTATGATAAAAAACAGATTATCTCAAAATCAAGCACCAACACTAAAATAGATATTTATTTGAAATTGTGATAACCCTATATAAAGAAAAAATAAATAAATCATGAAGTTAATTTCCCAATCAATCCAATATGGAGTAACCTAAGGGTGAGAAAAAAAAAACAATTAAGAAATAACGGACCAAATACTAAGAAAAAAAACATATTGGGGTGGATAGGTAAGCTAGTGATGGAGTAACCTAAGTCAACACATCAAACCCGTGAATGGGGTTATGGACACCACTGGAATTAATAATTTTTTTTCGAAACTATTGTTTATTTAATTATATGATAAGAAAAATAGATGATCGTAAAATCAAGCACCAACCCAAAACCAAGATATTTTTGTGAGACCGCGATAATCTCATAGAAAGTGAATGAAATAAATTATAAAACTTAATTCTCAATCAGCTCAATAGTAGATGATGAAGTAAAAAAAAAATTTAAAAATAAATATGTCAAACCCGCAAACAAGTCTATGGACTTTCTAAAATTTAATAACATGGTTTTTTTAAAAAAAAACATTACCTACATGATAGAAAAAAAAAAGTAAACAATCATAAAATCGAGTTCAATTAGAAAAAAAAAAAACACCTCACCAAACCCGCAAATTAAGGTAACTCGAGTTATCCCACTAAACTCACAAAACGATTCATTGACTCCGCAGAGTTTAATAAATTTGTTTTATTTAATTATTATTCTTTAAATAATTTTTTTTTAAATA
>Ga0307517_10001873_pt1 | contig 34438 bp, 44 predicted proteins | sample 23_EM_MG_FD_194515 | JGI IMG/M metagenome (GOLD analysis project Ga0307517, IMG submission 194515) | Populus trichocarpa ectomycorrhiza microbial communities from riparian zone in the Pacific Northwest, United States - 23_EM | ecosystem: Host-associated > Plants > Roots > Unclassified | place... | reverse complement strand
ATTTGTCGGCACCGGAATCCATGCAACCCAACCATACATAGTGCTTGTAGCTAGATTGAAGTGTACAACATCAATACATTTGGCGCGAAAAAAATTAAAACAAAAAACGAATGCAGCTGCAACAGCAAAGAAAAACCTCATCTATGTGAGTTGGGGGCCTTTTTTACGACGATGAATCCAAGCGCTTCTAAGAACTCTCGGGTGTCGGCAGTGGCGGGCCTGATAAGGCCGCGCGAAGGAACATACCAGTCCCGTATTCTTGGTCCACCGGCGCGGAACTCGACTTCATAGAGCTTTCAAGGAAATTGGATATCAGCAGCAGAGTGTGGATGAATGACACCAAACCCCACCGATCCCCTGGATTGCACGACCTTCCCTTCGTACCAACACCCATTGATGCGATAACAGATCAGAACCGCTTGGTGGATCTGCGTCGTCACACATCTCGATCAGTTACATTCCAAGATCACGAAAGAGGGGGCGCCACTCACGCTGAAAACCTCGGGTATTGTCACGGGGGGAAGTCTCCTTTGCGCATCAATCAACCACGTGTCATCAGAATATCCCAGGTTATCCCAAGCGTCGGCGATGGTCTCAGCATCGTGTGTCAGATTAGCCATCATTGATGTTGTTTGTGGAGTGACAGAGATATGAAGATGCGGGAATCAAAGAAAGGGAACAGGTGGTGAGAAGGTGGTGGTGGTGGCGGCACAAAGGATCGTCATAGATACTCTTTTATAGACAGGAGCATGGGCCACACAGGAGAGTGGCGCGCGGTAGGCAGCGCTTTGATCCACGGGCATTCCGCCCGGCATGGCTACTCTTCGCCATGGATGTTCAATCCCCAAATCCCGAATCAGATGAAAGGGTGATCCAGCTCCGCGGGTACGCGCAAGAGGCGAGGTAACAAACTTTGAATGGCCATGGAAGAAAGGCCAATGATGGCACGCGCCTGGATAACCCAATCGGTGTCCAATTATCCCTGTAGCCATGGAACCGCCCAGTAAAGCGAGGGGAGGCCCAGAAAGACACGGCCATCGCTCCCTACCATGGTCAGTGAGTATGTTGTGTCCCTCGTGCGGAGGCTGTGGCCGTGAACAAACAGAAGCGACGAGACCAGAGGACCTATGTTCGACCAGCACAAGCGCTTGCAAACGTCCAGCACCGGCCTATATCGCACCACAGAGCTAAAGCGACCAATCCTATACCATGCATCTAACGTGCCTATTACATAGCATGCGCATCCACTCGTCTCAACCACAACGGGTGGATGCACAACGTCAAGAGTGGCCTCATACAGGGCGGACTGCCACGACAACCCCGCTATTCTCGGGCCAGACCATGGGCATGGTTATGCCGCTTCAGGCGATCCGACGAGGATTATGGGGGTCCTCGTCATCGCCACCACCGCACCATCTTCCTTTTGCTATGGTTCGCCTGGGCGGACTGTCCAAAGGGAAAGGTGGCAGGACTCGCGAGGAATATCACAGCGTGTAAAGCGAGGAAGTCGAACGATGCCGATCAGCGGATCCCAAGGAACCTCGTGAAGCGGATAAGTTGCATCGTGGAATCCTAAGTGGGAGAACCCTCAAGCGGTGGAGCCAAATGCAACATCGGAAAAGTAGACAGCAGCCTGCAATGGCATCCCGGAGCCTTGGCAGGCAATCGAAACCAGACCGAAGCGCGAGTGCCTCAGTAGTTGAACGCTTCGACCAGGCTATAAGAGCAAGCAAGCGCAAAACGAACCACCGGTCAACATCTCCCCCGCCCTCCCACTCAGCTGGTCGTGCGACACTCACCACCCTACTCATCCCCAAAGATCACTACGGACCAACTCTTGATCATTCATGTACATCCCCAGAAAGCGCGCGAAGGACACACCTATGACATACGAAGTGGTACCCACAGAGGATATCTTGATTCAGCAGGCCGAATACGAGAAAATGGGACCGAACGGAGCGCAGATCGCGTACGCAGTAGCATTGAGCATCGCAGGCGTGATTGGAGTGTTGGTGGTGATGTGTCTCCTGCATACATGTTTCCGGCGGCGGCGGGCACGTACAACGACGACGAAGAACCTCAGACCTCTCAAACTCTCGCCTTCAGATACCTCAATGACGTCCGGTACCTTGACGGTCGAGCAGGAGCCGGAAAAACAGAAGGTGTCCAACCCAGAAAAGGTCGAGAGCCAGGTTCGTGCGCCCCGAGTATCGCCATCCCGTCCATGCGTTGACCTTCTGCCTAGGTTTGAGGGGAGCGGCGGCTTAATATGGCTGATATCCTTGGAGACGCTGTCAGAGTTAGAAGGAAAAGATTGTGTCGGGTAGCGCCATCGCGTCATAGACATCACGATATCGACCCCCACCTTCATTTTTGTAGTCAATCACCATGAACGACAGTCTGACCCTCGTACGATCCTCTTCATCGCAATCCGCCTTGCCAGTGGTCAGGGATCTCGCGAGCAGCCCAAAGGGCCGAATTCTATTTTTCTCTCTTCTCTATCCCCCTGAACTGTTCACCGCGAAGCAGGGTAATTTGACGGTCTTTGATTGGACCGACAGAATACCAGGTTATTCGAATGAACCACTCGATTTACTTGAAAATATACCCCCCGGTAAGTCGTACGTGGTACGATGCTTTTGGATGTTAACCTGGCGGTCATTCGAGATGATAAACACACGACCGTGGTCATCGACTCGCTTGAGACGCTGCTGTCTGATATGGGATCTGTATCGGCAGTTATCACGCTCCTAAAGAAGGTCAGGAAGCGGCAGAACACGGACCTCATCCTCCACGTGGTACAATCCCATGAAAGCAAGGCCTTGGTCGCTCATCTTTGCCAAACGTCCTTCTCTCCATCTCTGGTGCTGCATACTGCATACCCAGCTTCCCTCCTGCTTCACATATCAACAAACTATCTGACACCACCCCCGCCGTTCTCACCGGAACCAAAGTTTTGGGCCGTCTTCCTCCCAATCTCTGAGCGTCAGCATGACATCGATGCGATCGTTTATGGAGGTGAGGGCTCGGGCTCGCACGTTACCGAGGAATTTGTGGTTGAGACGATCGTCCGTGGTGGACAAAATGGAAGCCGAAAGAGGAGAGCTATCGAAAGAAACCTCCGAGGGTGGAAGTCGCCCAACGGTTTCTGCGAATTGAAAGATCTCGCCCAGTTGGGAGGTCTGTCGGGATCCAACAAGATCCCAATTGAAACGGTTCGCGCGCTCCGAGTTTTCCTACTGCACCACACTAACTCGGTGCCGCCAGAATGCCTCCACGGACCCTACCACAAACCTCCCATTTAATCTGAACCTGACACCCTCTCAACAAGCAGCCCGGGCCCAGGTACCCCTTCCATACGTGCATCAAGGTCTTCCTCCACGCAGCTTGACAGGGACTCAGAGCTGACTGCAGGATTTTAGGTGAAGACTCCTCAAAGGTTCAGGGCGCGATCTACTACGACCCAGATTCTGCCGACGACATCGATGATGACGATCCCGACGAAGACCTGGATATTTAGCTTACCGGGGGCTCATCTCTGAATCGTGGGCACGCAGATCATCCCGCTGGTAAAATTTTTGGTCCCCGTAGGTTATCCCATATCGTCAATAGGATACTGACCCGCGTTCAGCGGGGAAAAATTCCCCAATAGTCGGTGGCGTTCAATGGCATGGATTTGGTGGATTTCTGTTACGTGGAATCAACTCTCGCAAGGTGTCCAACGAACTCTACCGCCTCAATTTACATTGTACTGTAGAGTAGATGTAGACGGGCTGTGGACCTGAGAAACAGCGAGCGTGCCTGACCCCAGGTCGGGCTTCGAAGCCGCCAATCATATCAATCGACTTGACCTCTGGCAACGACCTCAAGATCTAAAGGGACAACACTCGTTCAAGTAGCATACAAGCTTCACCATGCGACTCTCGTATTTATGGCTCTTGGTCCTCAGCCTTTTGGCCTCTGTATCACCCGCGTTGTCCCTGTCGTTGCCATATGGCGGCGGTTCACCCACATTACAACATCGTACCACCCCTTCCTTCCCTCCGGATCCCCCTTCGTGCCCTATCTGCGAGAAAGGTTACTGGAACATTAATAGTTGCGCTCAAGCTTGCCCAGTCCTCGCCAATTTCTCCATGGTGTGTGGAAATCCCAGGAAGCGCTCGACCTTACAGAAGGAGAGCCTCGGCTGATCGGGCTGAACTGGGTCTTCTAGGTGGTCTTCAATCCGGGTGCTTTCATCGACGTCATCCAATGCGCCTGCACCGACAAGTTCCGTTCTGCTTTCCCGCAGTGTGTCGACTGGTGAGCCACACCTACAACCCAAAGGGCTCCCGTCACTAACAGCGATCAAAGTTTCGGTCGGACGAACCAGGCATGGGTATTGAACCAAGACGACACCTTACCCGGCGTTGTAAACAACCTGCGTGACGTCTGCGCGTTGGCGGCCACTCTTTTTGGTCAGGTCGCCTCAGCCAATTCAGAACTTCCCAGTTCTACTTCCACCCCCTTGCCCACCGCGACTTCGAATGGTGGATCTCACCCAGAGTATTCTGTTCAGGCTACCTTTATGGCCATTGTGATCCTTCTTTCCGTTCTAGGGTTGTAATAACGACATTGTAATGCTCCTGATCTCACACATTCATTCATCGAGGTCACTCTTTGCTTTCGATTTGCGTTGCCGCTTTCCTCACATCCTCATTGCCCATTGACGACTCGTAACGATCATGACCATGTAATGACATCTAACGAATGAACTTTGCTGCTATCGTTGTACATTGAGAGAAGTAAAAATGAAACAGCTTTTGGCGGTTGTGCTATATGCAAGACAAATGCGGATGAGGTGAGACATGAGATGGCGGGTCCAAATGCAGGGATCATGGAGGAAGAGTGAGTGGAGGGATGGCTGGAACTTGCCAACGATTATGAACCATGGAATGACGTGAAGATAAAAAACAGACGGAAGAGTGTGACGGTACACTTGTAGAGGAAATAAGAAGTCGAGAGGGGTCTGGATGTCATGCCACAAGGGGGTTATTCTCCGGAGAGCGTAAGTATGTTGGTAAGCCAAGACCGACGTTCTTTCCGTCTAAAAATAGATGGATCAGGACACCTCAGAGAAAGGTCCGGGCTCGCGACCCTCGAGGGACCATATGACCTCCCATGAACATCGGTCTCAGGGATCTGCGCGTTGTGCATCTGTGGGGACGTAGGAGGAGTAAAGGGGGGAGGATTATCGCCGGGTGGCAAGTACATAGGGAGTTCTCTCGGGGAAGGTACGACCCTCCCTTCGACCCTCGGCTTGGGGACCACGAATATAGATAGCGGTCGCGGGCCAGACCAGGTCCTCCTGAAGAGGGCACGAGTTCCTTTCTTGTTGGGAATAAGAGGAGAGGGCGATGGTGAGAGTGGGGGAAGAGTGGGAGGACAATCGGGATCATTTGGGTTATCGGTGATCACAAGGCTGCGGTCTGTAAAGTTTCTCACCGAGGAGAATGCGACCGAGGGTCGTGGGTCGGTGACACATGAATGAGCGGAGAATCTCTTTGGCGTTTTTTGAAACTTTAGGGGACCAAGAGCCAACAATTTCGACATCCTCTTCCCCCCCACAAACTTATGGAAGATCGTGGGGCTTTCTGATTTGCCCATGACCTGGTCTCCTTCCGTGGATTCCTCCATGGCGTACAAATCTTCCAAGAGTGCTTCCGGGCGGTGTTTCCCGTGGGTAGTGAATTCGTGGTTATCGACGTATGCGTGAGGTCGAAATCCTGCATCGTATGGGAGCGATTTGCAAGCGTAAGTGAATGACTCTTGTCTTATCAGTCCTTGCTCGCCCGGTTGAAGTACGTTGTTTCGGACCTCGATCCGAACGGTCGGGCGCCGTGGGGAAGGATTTTCCTGCCAAAAGATTTGATGGTGTGCTTCTTCCGCGGTAGGAATGCACAAATCTGATGCTGATTCGGAGGTTGTACTGGTCTCGTGGACGGCCTCCGGTTCGTCATCGCTTCTTTGAGACATCGATAAGTCGCCTTCTACCGCAGAAAAATAGGCGGAGTGGGGCTCGAATGGTTGTCCGTTCGAGATAGGGAGGTTGTGGAGGTTCAAGTCCGACGCGATTGAGGGGATGGATGGGATGATGTTGATGGACGCTGAGGAGGGGAACGTGTCGATTACCGAGTAGTTAAGTGAGCCGTGTGAGGCCAACTCTTTACACCCCAGGTCTTCTTCAACAGTCGGAAAACCGAAGTCGGAGTTGCACTTGGAGAGGGGTGGACCAAAAGGGGGTCCCGTGACACCAGAATGAGTGGAGGTGGTATCTCCTGATAACGTCTCAGGGGGTTTCCCGGGCAAAGGGGATGGAGGGGCGTCAACGGGAGAGGGAAGAAATGTACTAGATGCGTTGGATGCACTGTCGAGCAGCGATAGGGTACTCTAATTGAAAACGCTGGTGTTTAACCAAGGAACCGGCCGAAACTTTGAATGTCACCTACCTGGGGAGTAACCTCTGCAGCTGTTTTTGAGCCGGCGGGCATGACAAGGGTTGCCCTTTCGACTCGGCGATCAGACTTGCGGTGTCCCGAAGTATAACACGAGGTACGGGGGGTCGAATGGACCACGATCGACGTGGGTGGGGACGGTTGAAGGGGATCGCAGGCGGGGGGGAGGGTAGGTAGCTCTTTCAACAACGTCCTGATATATGCGGGCTGTATGCTGGAAGGTGACGTTAAGGAAGCAGGGAGCGACAGATCAAGGTCAAATTCTTTGGGTATCCAAGCGCCAGGGATCTCAAGGTGACTGTTTCCGTCTTCAGAAGCCATGGTTTAGGTGACACGCTCACGTCCGGTCCGGGCGAAAGGGATGAGATGGTGGTAGTAGCAAACAAAGCCAGGTTCGGTGGAGGGGAGGGGCAAGAACCACGAGAGGCAAAGTTTTGTTCATTACAGCGGTTCGTTCTTTGTGCGTTTGTGTGACGAAGGTCCACCCACGATCGGACAGGACGACAATGAGACGAAGCCGCATGTTTGCCGCGCGTTCAGGCGGCAAAGACACAGCATTGCCAGGACGCACCAGGTCCGGGAACGGGCACAGCGGCTGAAAAGAAAAAACGTTTTGGCCAGTGCTGAATTCGTGGCCGTAGGTGGATGGTGGGCGGTGGCGAGTTCTGAGACTGGGCACAGGCTCCCAACAACGCGTGTGCGGGAAGCGAAAACGAGTGGCAAGGGATCCTGAGCTCCTGTATCCGGAAAGGCTACACAGCGCCGCGCATGTACATGCACAATTCTACAGTAATTAACAATTCGACCGGTATTTCATCCAACCTAGGGCTCGAGGCGTTTCGGATCCCTGGGGAACAAACTCGCTCTTCGGATGTTATTCAATTTCAAGAACAACATCACCACTCGCTCCAGGCCGATACCACCTCCTCCATGAGGAACGCACCCCATCTTAAATGCGTCCAAGTACGCTCCCATAGACTCCGGATCAATTCCAGCTTCACGCATTCTCTTCCCAAGGAAGCCGGGGTCGTGAACACGCTGTGCTCCGGACAGGATTTCCTCACCCCGCATGAAGAAATCATATGAGTTTGAAAGGGTCTTAGTGCAGAGTGGATTATTCAGCACTGATTAGAATTGATAAGCTTTGAGAGTCACGTACCGGGTCCGTGGGGTCCGGCATGGTATAGAACGGCCTCAGCGCGAGTGGGAATTTGTCCATGATGAAGTAATCCGTCTTATATTTGGCCTTCACGATACGCCCAAGGCGTTTCTCGTTCTCGGTGCTTTGCCGCTGGTCAGCGCAGGCCATCAGGGTTGGGGCAGAACCCAGACTTACTTGATATCGTCCAGGTCCTCCCGAGGCACACCATCCTCGACCAACAAGCCGACGGCATCAGCGAAAGTCATCCGAAGAGTCTCATCCAACCATGTGAATTCTTCGGTTTCGAAGCACCTTCCGACAACCTCGATCTCTTCCTTGTATTTTGTTTTGAGGCCGGCGAAGATAGACTTGAACAACGAGTCCAAAAGCTCCAAAACTTCATGGTAGTGCTCCTCGATTGCCATCTCCAGATCAAGGCCGATGAACTCGGTCATATGACGGTGCGTGTTAGCGTTTTCTGCGCGGAAAACGGGTCCTATCTCGTACACACGCTCAAAATCGGCCGCGATGGCCATCTGTTTCGCCAATTGAGGTGATTGAGCGAGGAAAGCATTCCCTATGAAATGAAGAGGGAAATAATGAGTAATCCAAACAAGTGCAAGGGAAAGACGTGGCACCCTTGAAGTAATTAACTTTGAAGACCGTGGCGCCTGACTCTGTAGCGGATCCCTGAAGTTTCGGACTGTGGATTTCCATGAATCCCTTGGAGGACAGGAACTCCCTGAATAGGTCTCCAATTGCAGCTTGGATCTTGAAGACTGCTTGGTTCGTCTGTGTCCTGAGGTCGACGACACGGTTATTGAGCCTCGTGTCAAGTAGAACGCGGTTGAGTTGTTGTTCCGAGGTATCAATGTCCCTCTCCGGACGGTTGGCATCCTCAACGGTGAACGGGAGGGTTGCCTCCAAGCCAGAGATTAGGTGGATCTGAACAAATGGATGAGCTAGACGCTCTGTCCGGGGGGTCGCAAAATTACCTGTGAGATGAGAACTTCAACTTCGGATACGCTGGCGCTCTTGATCGGTTCTGGAGATTTCTGGATTACACCTTCTACAAGTACGATACTCTCCATCGCAAGACCGGCCGCCCACTTGGCCATCTGCTTGCTGACCTTTCCGGGGGCCACGGTCAACAGAGCTTGCACGGAGTCGGCCCTTTGCCTTAGGTTGAGGAAGACCATCTTGTTTCCTTGAGCACGAGAGGTGTTAACCCTTGCACGGAAAAGAACCGTCTGGCCATCCAATGCGGAGGTGAAGTCCGCAATCTGAGCCCTAGGACGATTCGTCCTGGTCTGAGATTGGTTCAGAGGCAATTTTCCGTAGAACTCGACAGCATCGTCCTTCCTGAGCCGTGAGCATAGATCGTATGATCGATAGGGATAGGACGTACCACGTCGGCGGCCTCGCGCTGTTTAGCAAGTTCAGCTTGTTTCGCGGCCTTTTCGGCCGCTTTTTTCTCCTTCTCCAGCTGCTTGGCCCGTTTCTTCAGCTCGTTTTTTGACACGGTCTCGCCACCTTCGGCGACGCTGAGTCGCGTTAGAACTACGCAAAGATCGATAGATAGAAAAATACTTACGATTCTGCGACTGGGGGTGTGGCGGTTGGTTCAGCAGGGTCGGCCATGGTTATCAGACAAGAGATGGATGATCTCGGACTTTTTGACTCGAGCGTCGAGCCGCGTTTGTCGGTGACAGGTCCGGGACAGGTCCGGGGCAGGACAAATTCCGATCACGTCGCCCGCGAGAGATCTGAGAGCAGAAAACGGGTCAAGTCGGCTCAGAAGCTTTCTCTTCGTCACCACCACTCTCCATAAAAAAATCTTTTAATAGGCTTATTATGCAGGCCATCTCCCGCCCTCTCACTAGGTCTTCAAGGAATCTTGCTAGAGCCGCCCTCTCGACGTGGGCGAACGTCCCAGCTGGTCCTCCAGACCCCATCCTCGGTATGTGAGATTTCCCTTACCGCAACGTCTCGTATTTTTTACACGCGTCCACCAGGTGTTACGGAGGCCTTCAAGGCTGACAAAGACCCTCGCAAGATTAACCTTGGAGTTGGTGCATACAGAGACGATCAGGGCAGGCCTTATGTCCTGAACGCTGTGAAGAAGGTCGGTCGAAGTAACCGTCGCGTTTTTTCGATCGCCTGACGCGTCTTACCCTAGGCTGAAGACCTCATTGCTTCTACGAACCCGGACAAGGAATACCTTGGGATCACCGGTCTCCCGGAGTTCACTAAGAACGCCACTCTTTTGGCCTATGGCGCCGACAGCGCACCGCTGAAGGCTGGTGCCGTGAGTCTTCATTCTCTCTGTTGCTGCGTCCGCATGTTAAACTCGTGTTCCTCCACGCATAGGTCGCTGTTGCCCAATCTCTTTCCGGTACTGGAGCCCTCCGAATTGGAGGAGTCTTCCTGGGACGCTTCTTCCCGACCGCCAAGGTCATTTACCTCCCTACGCCATCCTGGGGTAACCACACCCCTGTCTTCCGCGATTCCGGCCTGGAGGTCCGACAATACAGATACTTTGATAAGAAGACCGTCGGTTTGGACTTTGCTGGGTTGAAAGAGGACATCCAGGTAAGCTCAATTCAGTTGCGTCATTGTCGGTTCACCGATCGCTGACGAACAATCAATCAACTACCCAGAACGCTCCCGAGGGTGCTGTCATTCTCTTGCACGCCTGCGCCCACAACCCCACCGGTGTTGACCCCACCCCTGCCCAATGGAGGGAAATCTCGGACCTCGTCAAGGAAAAGAAGCTCTTCCCCTTCTTCGACATGGCGTACCAGGGTTTCGCCTCCGGGAACACCACCAAGGACGCGTTCGCCGTCCGTCACTTCGTTGAGCAGGGCCACCAGATCGCTTTGTCCCAGTCGTTCGCGAAGAATATGGGTCTCTATGGCGAACGCGTTGGTGCTTTCTCCCTCGTCACCGCTAATCCGGAGGAGAAGGCTCGTGTCGAGAGTCAGTTGAAGATCATCATCCGACCGATGTACTCCAATCCTTCCCTCCACGGCGCCCGTATCGCCAACGCCATCCTCGCCAATAAGGATCTTTACAAGGAGTGGGAGTCCGAGGTAGCGCTCATGGCCAACAGGATCATCAGCATGCGTGATAGACTGTACGACCTCTTGACCTCCACTCACAACACTCCTGGAGAGTGGGGTCACATCAAGAGCCAGATCGGAATGTTTAGTTTCACTGGCTTAACCCCAACCCAGACCAAGGCTCTCGCTGAGAAGGCCCACATCTACATGACTGCTGATGGTCGGATATCCATGGCCGGGTTGAATGGTGGTAACATTGACTACTTCGCTGAGAGCGTCTCAAAGGCTGTGAAAGGGACCCTTTAGACGTCCTAGACATCTGCCACCATGCTTATAAACACCATCAATACAGCCAATAATCTCAAATACACGTTCTAACTCGTCAACTGTTCCCTTTCAGACGAGTCTGCGATTCATCGCCCGGATCCTCATCGCCCCAGAGCTTATTATACAAATTGCATTCGTGGCTATCTACGCAGATTATCTCCGTCACACAAGTGTACAACATGGTAGTTTTACCGCCAGTGATACCGAAGCAAGCAAGAAAGGAGAAAAGCAAGGAAAGGCGTAAGCAATACAAGTCTGGTAAGAGGCGGCCCCAATTTACTTCTTCTTGGCGGCTTTCTCGGCAGCCTTGGTAACTGAAAACTCCGTCAGACAACTGGAACAACAAGCTCAGGGAAAAGCACCCACCCTTGCCACCCTTCTCGGTCTTCTCGACGGACTTGATGACGCCGACGGCAACGGTCTGCCTCATATCACGGACGGCGAAACGACCGAGAGGAGGGTACTCGTTGTAGCTCTCAACACACATAGGCTTGCTGGGGACAAGTTTGGCAATGCAAGCATCACCAGACTTGACGAACTTGGGCGCCTGCTCAAGAACCTTTCCGCTTCGCCTGTCGATCTTCTCGACCAACTCGGCGAACTTGCAGGCAATGTGGGCAGTGTGACAATCCAAGACAGGTGCGTAACCAGGGCCGATTTGACCGGGGTGGTTAAGGATGATGACCTGGGCGTTGAAGGAAGCGGCCTCCTTGGCAGGGTCGTTCTTAGAGTCAGAGGCAACGTTCCCACGACGGATATCCTTGACAGAGACGTTCTTGACATTAAACCCGACGTTATCACCGGGCTGGCCGGACTCGAGTTGCTCGTGGTGCATTTCGACCGACTTGACTTCAGTGGTGACGTTGGTTGGGGCGAAGGTGACGACCATACCGGACTTGATGACACCGGTCTCGACACGACCGACAGGCACCGTCCCAATACCACCGATCTTGTACACATCCTGAAGAGGGAGACGAAGAGGCTTGTCGGAAGGACGGGTAGGGGGCTCAATGGCGTCGATAGCGTCCAAGAGGGTCTTGCCCTTGACGGCGCCGGCCTTGGTCTCCCTGGTCCAGCCCTTGTACCATGTCATGCTGGGTATAACCCGTAAGCAAAGAAGCGCCCTTGAATAATGGACAATAACTCACTTGGGGGACTCCTCCAACATGTTGTCTCCGTGCCATCCAGAGATGGGGACAAAGGCGACGGCCTTGGGGTTGTATCCGACCTTTTTGATGAAGTTGGAGGTTTCCTTGATGATTTCGTTGAAACGCTCTTCGCTCCACTGTGCGCCGAGTGAGCCTAGAGCAATTTCACCGTAGTATGGCACGTACCTTGGTGGTGTCCATCTTGTTGACGGCAACGATGAGCTGCCTGACACCAAGGGTGAAAGCGAGCAAAGCATGCTCTCGGGTCTGGCCATCCTTGGAGATACCAGCCTCGAATTCACCAGTACCAGCGGCAATGATGAGGATGGCGCAATCGGCCTGGGAGGTACCCGTGATCATGTTCTTGATGAAATCACGGTGTCCAGGGGCATCAATGACCTAGAATACCTCTGGTTAGGACGCTGAAGTTGGAAGATGAACTGGCAAGACCTACAGTAACCATGTACTTGGGAGTCTCGAACTTCCAGAGGGCAATATCGATGGTGATACCACGCTCACGTTCGGCCTTCAGCTTGTCCAAGACCCAAGCTACGTTCAGTCGCGATTATCAGAGGGGTCCAGGAGTGATAGGTAGCGATAGAAACACACCATACTTGAAGGAGCCCTTGCCAAGCTCAGCGGCTTCCTTCTCGAACTTTTCGATAGTACGCTTATCGATACCACCGCACTTGTAGATCAAGTGTCCAGTGGTGGTGGACTTTCCGGAATCGACGTGTCCGATGACTATGGAGAAGATGGAAAACGAAGAAGCATCAGACGAGGTTCGACGATCTCGGCAAAATGCAGAGGAAAACGTACCAACGACGTTAATGTGGGTCTTTTCCTTTCCCATTTTAAAGATCTAAGGTAGGAAGATGTTAGTACCTCACCGATGAAGATGGGCATCGGAGAGGACCCCCAAGGCAGATCTAAACGATCCCCCTTGATGTCTGGAGATCGCAGGGGGTTTCGCCATCGCCATTGGGAGCGATGGTGAGGATGAACGAACTCACCCGAAGAAAAGAAAATAGAGGTGGAAGATGGGGGTATGAGGAAGGAAAACAGGGGACGAGTCATGACAAAAATTTGTATCCCGCCGGGCAGGTGAGTCCACGTGGGAAACAACTTGATAGCTGACATCTATTACACAACACAACCGGACACAGCGACAAGGACATGTAGAGACAGTTTCAATAAGTTATATTATTCGAACGAACGCCGGTGCAGCTGTTACAAAATCCAAAATGGTGTTGGGTACCTGTGGGATGAATGGAGACCGTGAGTTTGATCACGCCATAGACAATGATGCCGCAAGGTCACGGGGAGAACGTACATGGTGTAATCCGTGCTGTACCAGGGATTACCAGCCTCCGGTGCCTCTCAAGAACCGCGAGTCCAATATTTTCTCGAACGCTGGTCGAGCAGCGACATCTAGGGCAAGGCATGCTCTAACCAGCGTCGCGGCATCTCCAAGCGCCCCACCGCCGTCTTCCTCCACTCCTACCTGTTCCTTATCATCGCCACAATGGTCCTCCAGCGCCATGCTGGCATTGGAGAACGGCGAATCCAATCCCTCTTGAGCTTCTGCAGCATTCAAGAACGGGCATTCCCCAACGATCATCACATAGGCGACAACTCCAAACGCCCATACATCTTGTTCTTTGCCGAAGTAACGTTCACCCCGGAGGATTTCTGGGCCAGCATAGTCCAAGCTGATTGGTTCCACATCAGTCATCGAATGCGCACCGCATTTCAAAGAGCGACTCACGTTCCACTGAACGTATCCCAGCCCCTCTTTTTAACCAATCCAGAGCTTCCAAAGTCAATGAGCAGGCATCGGCCGCCTGGGCCGAGAATTACGTTCTCATCCTTAATGTCCCGGTGGACTAGAGCCAGGAGCTTTGTCAGCTGAGAGAATGGATAGTGGACAAAATACGACATACCGATTCCTTGGGAATGAAGGAAGTAGAGGGCATCGGCTATCTGACCAAGGTATGTCCTGACCATGTGTGGAGGGAGACCATCTGGGTAACCTTCTACGAGTTCGAAGAGATCGGATGGGGGCGCTGGTTCCATGTCGATTGGGGTAATGCATGGCATGACGAGGTAATAGTAGTTGACATCTTCAAAAAAGTCGAGCAATGGGCAAACATTGGGGTGGCCCTTGACCTGTGAGCCCTCTACCCAGTAGTCGTGAGGATTCTCAGTTCCAGGTTCCAAAAGTCGAGTAGGGTCCCATGGCCGGCGAGCCGGGAGTGTATACGACGTCGCAGAGATAGACGACATTACGTAAATTTCTATGGGTATCGTTCCGTATTTGGGGTGTCGCTTCCAGCAGTCCGCAAGAATACGAGACTTGATGACTTGTTTTATGATTACGGGAGGCTAAGATTGAGCGGGCCGGGTTAAAAATTTTAACCTCTGTAAATTTAAGACTAAACTCACTCCGCTTGTACCGTCAAGCTGCATCTCCCTAGCACGTTTCACGAGGCCGTATGCACCCCTGCCGATTTCTCGTTCGATCACGAATTCTGTGATACTCCGTTCGGCGAGGAAAGCGTTGGGCTCGCTGTTTGGGTTGGGGGGTCCAACACTGGCAACACTGAGGAGGCTTGTAGCGCTGTTTGTACGCACGAGCCTTGTTGCGGCGGGTGGCGGGGAGGGAGGCTCGACCTGAGCAAAGGAAACTCTGCCTGCGATGAGGGAGACACGTTGTTGCGAGGATCGCCTGCGAGGGCGGGAACATGAGGATGATGCACGAGAGTTCCTGCGTGAAAATGTGATGCTTGAAGTGTCTGGAGAGGTTCTGCCGCTAATCGGAGTCTGGGGTCTGGATGAGATGGGAGATTCGATGGGGGAATACGAGATAGGATCGGTTGTGATATTGATAGCAGCGTTATTGGATACAACCGACGAGCGTCGTGAGATCGCCGGTGATGAAGGAGGGGACATTCGAGGAGAGGGAGGATTTGTAGAGCGTTTGAAAATTGATGGGTCGCGATGAAAAAACCGGTCTGAGTCGGAGTTGGATGGGTCGGGGGAAGCAGTGGTAAAGAAAAGTTGAGAGGTGTCGTAACCTTCGCCTGTGTCCTCGGCGATTGCCTCCCTCTCTCTCGGCTTCCAGTCAAATCCTCGACCTATTGAGGTGACCCCCCAGCTGTTTCCGACGCTGGCGGCCCGGTAGGGGAGGGTGCGCTTTGTGGGCCAATCCTCGTCGGCGAAGGAAAGGTCCACGGCGGGTGCGGAGAGTGGAGCACTGAGCATTCTGCCTGAGTGGACGAAGAGCAAAGTATGGGAGTGATTAAGAAAGGCGGACCCTGAAGAGAAGGTATCTTATAAGAGGGAGAAGAAGTTGAGAGAGAACAAAGAAACGAAACAGCGGGGCAACGGCAGCTGGCATCTTTATCCCCTCAAACCCTAGTCACCGGGTAGTTACTCCAGGCTGAATTGGGACCCTTCCCAAGATATCCAAGCAGAAAGGTTTACGGTACATCTAGATACTTTGGGTCTGCAGGCCTGGTCGTCGCGCCTTCCCCGCACGGACTGAACGATGCTGGTGGACACTTCCAGAGCCTCATTCAAATACCCTGTCCGGATCCAAGCCGGTATTTCCGAATGTCTGAGTGATCTGATCGGCTGTCTCCGGTGTTCCGCCATCATTTAGTGGCTTGCCGGAGTTCCCATCCACCACACACTCCAAACCTCCCGCCCACGCCCGTAACCGTCAGGATCCCTCAAAACTGTGCGTACTCTCCATCCAAGTGACCCTAACGATGGATTGCGAGCTCGTTTCTGCGCCGGTTGATACCAACATGTTGGCGGTTTGGCGGTCGGAATTGCTGGATGCACCTCGTACCCATCGGATGGGCCCTCTATGCGAAGAACCCGATCGTTGATTATTTTCCATAGAGCCCCATGGCGGCGATCATTAAAATTGTCAAGAAACGCACGACGCGCTTCAAGTGCGTGCATGATACCCCAGCCGTTTTATCCGCTAACCTCGTTCCAGGCGTCACCAATCCGACCGCTACAAGAGCGTCAAGGAGAGCTGGAGGAAACCAAAGGGTATTGATAACAGGGTCCGCAGGCGATTCAAGGGCCAAGCTCCTATGCCCAAGGTTCGTTTACACCACGACTCCTCCATTTCCTCGCTTTAACGTGGCTCGTCAGATTGGATATGGCAGCAACAAGAAAGTCAGTTAAAAGGTCAAGTTTTCCTCATCCGAACGTGAACCTTACCCCTACTGTAGACACGACACCTTCTTCCCAACGGTTTGAAGAAGTTCCTAGTCAACAACGTCCGGGAGGTCGACTTGCTGCTGATGCACAATGGCAAGTACGCTGCTGAGATCGCTCACAACGTGAGCAGCCGCAACCGGACTGTCATCTTGGAACGGTGTGTCTGCGATCCCAGGCATTCCCAAGAGTTCCCTGGACTAATCCTCTATTTCAGGGCAAAGGTTTTGGGTGTCAAAGTGACCAACCCAGCCGCCCGTCTGAGGTCGGAAGAGTAATTTGGAGGCTTGCAGTTTACTATCGTTTTCTACCATCATGTATTGTCCCATCAATGCCATGCAGTGTCATCATCATGCAACATCCCCCTGTGTCCAAGAGTTGTCCAAATTAGCGCTTGCCTCGATCGCTTCCATCGCAATCGATGACCACCAGGTAGGTCCTCCCCAGCCTGGAATGAGGGAGATATTTTTGAGCTTGGGAAAACAGAACCGCCACTCACGCAGACTCCTGGTATACGGGGAACGGTGCGTCCCGTAGCATGCGTCAGATCTGATTAAGCGATTATTGACATACCCTACAGGAGAGCAGCTGAGCCGTCAGCTAGATGGCTGGCTATCTACAGTAAGCCCTGGGTCCGGGGAGGACTACGCACCGCCTATTTCGGGATGCAAGGCGGTCATTGCTCCGTACGCCCGCATTCGGTTCCGGTTCTGTACAGGAATCGATTACCGAACATAAATCCAGCCACGCAGGATACTCGTATTCGGGGCCGGCTGCTGCTTGGGCCTATAAGAGTGTCGATACTACTGGGATGTGAGTTCCATCCAACTACCTGGGTTCTCGTGTTTCGCTCGTTCATGAGAAACCTCAGAAAGCGGGTGTTCGTTCTCGGACCATCTCACCATGTTTACTTGAACGGCTGCGCGTTATCCAAATGCAAGACTTATGCGACCCCCATTGGGGATCTCCCCCTTGACCTAGAGAGTGGGTTTCGCCTCCTCTGGGGGTTTGCAATCGATTAAGGAATGTGGTACACAGCCATCGCCGAATTGCGCGCTACGGGGAACTTCAGCGATATGGATATACAGACGGACGAAGATGAGCACAGCATTGAAATGCACCTCCCTTACGTACGCAAGGCATTCGAAGGGTGAGGGGTGTAACCGCAAGGCTGCGCTGAATGAGGCTGACCGTCACGGTAGGTTGGATATATCCATCGTCCCTATACTCGTCGGTGCCATAGATCGTAAGGCGGAAGCTCGATTCGGGGAAGTTATTGCACCGTTCCTCGTGAGAGAGGACACATTTTGCGTCGTATCTAGCGATTTTTGTCACTGGTAAGTACGCTGCCGGCTTGTCCTGTTTCCTGGTGACCCGGTGACTGACGCCGTGCGTGCTAGGGGAACGCGATTCTCCTATACCTTCTATTATCCACAACCGCTACCCAATATCGCGGGTGCTATCCGTCTCTCTCGTGATGGCCCACCGCCTTCCGCCGACCACCCGATCCACCAATCGATTTCGGCTTTGGACCATCAAGCGATGGAAATACTGACTCTCCCTCCCTCGAAGGCCTCCCGAGTTCATCACGATTTCGACGAATATCTCGTTAGGACAAAGAACACAATCTGCGGTCGTCACCCGATCGGGGTCCTCCTTGGTGCGTTGACCGAGCTGGAGAAGGGGGGTAGGTCGGCCGAGATCAAGTGGGTGAGATATGAACAGAGCAGCAAATGTTTCAATGTCAGGGATTCGAGTGTTAGTTATGCAAGTGCGTACGTCAAGTTCTGATTAGACCAGATAACGTGGAGAAGCGTGCAATTTTGTGTTGTGTACGGTAGGAGGTCCCGTTGATTTATTCCAGACAACAGAATATAGTACAGAGTGGTAAACAAGTTGATTTTTGGGCGCCACAGAAAACCCATCCGCCGCGAAAACTCCGGGGTTGATTTCTATGGTGTGATATCGTCAGAGCAGTCATTCGAGTCTCGCTTTGACGATAACATTGAATCCGCCGTGTCCTCCGACCAGCCCTTCGTGTTGCGGTGGGGGGTCATCTCTACCGGTGCGATTGTGGCCAAGTTCGTCAGCAGGCGCGTTTAGAAGCCTGTGGAGTGATGCTTCCATTCGTTGATCCATGACGATGCAGGATATTTCGATAGATCCAAGTGCGCGAGATCACCCCCGCCTCCCAATATCAACCTCGAACTCACTGTCGTCAAGGCGTACCGTAGACGGCGTCGCTCATCAGGTCGTGACCGCGATTGGATCGTGCGACGTGGCCGAGGTCCAGGAACCCACCGAAAAGTCTACCCGAGGTGACAAGCCAATTGAGGCGTACAGGGCCTATGAAGGAGTGTATGCTGACAAGGTGGGAGCCCCAGGGAACCAATGACGTGAGGTTGTCGCTAATGAGGTGCATTAGTAGGACGTCTATGCCACCTGCGTTTGTGGGTAAGGACTCACCAAACCAAACCCCTGACTTTTCTGAGGGGCGATGTGGATCGGTGATCCCCCACACGCGCTGCCACCAAGACGAATTTGATATTGAGAGCGCGTGTGTGATGCACTCACCTTCTTCACCCGACGGTCTCCCATCGGACTTACAGACCTCCCGACAAGCCATAGGATTCTGGATCCTAAGCTAAGGGGTGGAGCACCACCAGATCTGCACGCTTTTCTCGTGCATGACGAGTGGTCTGTGACATCGAGCTGAATGAGCCTTCTCGTGACAGTGGTCCCTATCCGATGGTCTGACTCTGGGTGAGTTTACCCCGGTCACACGCGCTTTGGCGTAAGGTGGTTGACTTGATGCCATTCACAACAAAGACAATCATGACCACGTACGGGCACCCGGACAATAAGGGCGAGGACCCTGGGCACATTGCGGCATCGACATTGAAAGCCTCGATAACTGACGTGGTGGCAAACTGAAACGAAAGGATTCCAGGCTGACGAATTCGCGCTCTGCATCTGCGTCAGGGGCGGCGGACTGGAGAACTCCGAGTGGGGGCTCTGCCGATGGGAATTCGTCATCACTCAGCGCGGCTTTGTCATTCCGATCATCGAGGATCGGAAGCCGGATCCATTGGCGTGGTCCAACCCACTCAGACTCAAGTTGCAGATGTCAACGCAGAGTATATAAAGGATCAGGTCGGAGCTGGTGGGAATGACATTAGAAATATCCCTTTACCACCCCTTTTACCCGCGCTGCACCTGCCACCATCGTGACCGAAGATGCCAAAGTCCTCACAGGTCTTGACTGCGCCTCTTGCGGGTACCGTCGTCGCTCCTGTCCACGACTACACCGAACAGCAGGGGGCTCAGATCAGGGCTTTGCGAGAGGTTCGTAACTTTTGGCTCGGAGTGACTCGAACGGCGTTCATGGATCTTGAATCTTAGTATGCAGCCACCTTGCAGCTACCAGAAGACGATCCGTATTATCCGTGGGAGCTCAGGTTCCTAGATAGAGCAGACACCATGCCCCGGTACATGAGGGCTGCCAAGTGGTATGCTTCCGACCCGCCGAAAGATCTGCAGAGATCCGACGCTCACTTCCCTCCTAGGAAATTCGAAGACGCGAAGAAACGCATCGCAAAGACTATGCAATGGAGGCGAGAATTCAAACCCGACCTGATCCCCCCAGAAGAGGTACTCCTGTGGAATCAGCTTTTTGGCGTGAGTCTGGTGCTAAACGATCGCGATGCAGGTTCGAGTCGAGAGCGAAACGGGAAAGATGTGAGCGTGGTTGGATGTACGGTTATGTATCCGTAGCTAATAACACATATCCCCAGTATCCTAAGTGGATTTGACAAGAACGGACGGCCGATACTTTACATGCGACCTGGACGGGAGAACACCCAAACAAGTCCTCGTCAGTTACGACACCTCGTGTGGTGTCTGTGAGTGTTCAAAAAGATTTCGGTGGTCACACTCGTTGATACCATTCCACAGCGAACGCGCCAAAGACCTCATGCCCCCTGGTCAGGAATCGCTGATGATCATCGTCGACTACAAGACCACAACTCTCAGAACGAACCCCTCGATTTCAGTAGCCCGTAAGGTAAGCGAACAGCCGATGCTCGAACCACCGGACCATACTCACCCCTTTCCAGGTTCTTACCATCCTCCAGCAACATTACGTCGAGACTCTTGGAAGAGCCATCGTTGTAAATCTTCCCCCGCTCTTGAACTTCTTCTACAAAGGAATTTCCCCTTTCTTGGATCCAATTACTCGTGATAAGGTGGGTTTGGATTTCCCAACGTTTGTCGTGGGGCTAACAGCACCGATTTAGATGCGTTTCAACCCGGACCTGTTCGAACTGATTCCAAAGGAGCACCTTGACGCTGACTTTGGCGGTAACTACGAGTACGAGTTTGAACCTATCAGTTATTGGGAACAGATCGTCTCGTGAGTTGATTGAGGATTTTCTCGAGCTAAACCGCTGATCTATGCATGCGTAGGAAATGCCACATCGCCCCAGATGGCACCCGACTGCCCGAAGGTTCTGGGTCTCTGAAGCTCTCGCGTAGGAGCTCGAATTCGACATTGGTAGCCCAAACCAACATCGGGGATCAAAAGCATTCGGTGCTGGCAGCTGTTAATCCGATTCCGGAGTCTGTAGACGTGTATTGAATGGGGTGCCCTTGCTGTGTAATGTGTACTATTAGTCGCCCTCGGGCGTGTTGCGCTTGGTCATTTGTTTTATGCATGTATCGTGTGTTAATCGAGCTGTTTCCGTACTCTGTACTTGCTTGCATCACCGATCAGTATCATAAGGCAAGGTTCGGCCGATATGCTCCGTTGCCGATCCGGTCTTAACAGATGTAAGCTCGGGCTTTTTCTTTCATTACTTCCCCACCATCCTCCACCTTCTACCTATGCATAGCCTGCGCAGACTGAGAGCGCGAGGTACCACTCTTCAGGGGTCCCGTACCATGTCGTCAACAGTATCACCACAGCTGCCGCTTAAGCCACCATCCCTTGTAGAGGAAGAGAAGGAATTCCGGGAACGAGTTGTGGACATGGAGACTTTCTTCAACCAGTCTAGGTTTGCATCGCTATCTCGCCCTTACACCGCTGCGGACATTGTCGCGAAGCAAGGATCGATGCCAGTACTTCCGCTACCTTCGACTCTGATGGCGGACAAGCTATACAAGTTGTTCACCGAAGCTGCGAATGAGAAGCGACCGGTGCATACCATTGGAGTTGTTGACCCGGTTCAGATGACGCAACTGGCACCGTACTCGGAAGTCATGTACATTTCGGGTTGGGTGGCTTCGAGTACGTTAACGACTGGATTCAATGATGTCGGTCCGGATCTCGGGTAAGCGGTGTACGCCCATTTACAAGTCTGAGTGTTTAGAGTGCTTGGTATAGTGATTACCCGTACACCACCGTTCCCAACCAAGTGCAACGGATCTTCAAGGCTCAGCAATTGCACGACAAGAAACACTACGATGCTCGGATGAGCGCGACACCGGAGGCTCGAGAGAAGATGTCATACGTTGACTACCTTCGCCCAATCATTGCAGATGGTGACACCGGGTAAGAACGCGTCAATTCTTTTTGTTTCTCGTGCTTATATGCGGTGCAGCCACGGTGGACTATCGGCGGTTATGAGATTGACCAAGATGTTTGCTGAGAACGTGAGTGCGTTCTTTGGACTACTTCAACCAAAGATTAATCGAGAGTTAGGGTGCTGCTGGCATCCATTTCGAAGACCAATTGCATGGTGGGAAGAAGGTGGTCATTTAATCTCTCTCGACTGGCTTCGTAGCATGACTGATTCGTCTTCCATAGTGTGGGCATTTGGCTGGTAAAGTCCTGGTGCCAACCTCAACACACATCTCCCGCTTCATCGCCGCTCGGTTCCAACTGGATCTTCTGAAAAGCACGATGCTCCTCATTGCTCGCACCGATTCTGAAGCCGGCAAACTCATCTCGTCAACTGTTGACATGACCGATCACGAGTTCATCAAGGGAGTAACTACGCCAGCGCCCAAGAGTCTGGCACAGGTCCTCCAGGAAGCCGAAGCTGTTGGCAAGTCAGGAAAGGAGATTGACCAAATTGAAGCTGCCTGGGTGGCCAGCCACAAGCTCGTCACTTTCAACGAAGGTGAGCTGTAACTGTTGTTGGCAAACGTGGTATCTTAGGAGAGCCCATTGTAGCCGTAAAACGGGCCATTGACGCCTCCAGCATCTCCGACAAGGCGGGAGCGTATGAGGGGTACCTCAAGGTTGTCTCTGGCAAGTCGAACTCCGAGGCGAGGATCGTCGCACAGGACATTCTCGGAGAGCCCGTCTTCTGGGATTGGGACTGTAAGTTTCTGATAGCTGAGCGTCAGACTGACTGATTCTCATCCTCGGTTCCCCCGACGTGAAGTGCCTAGGACTCGAGAGGGCTACTACCACTGTACCGCTGGCATCGAGGTTTGTCTTCACCTCGTTCGGGTGTCTGATTCTGTGCATATATACCTACTCTAGATGGCCGTCAAACGAGCTATTGCTTTCGCCCCATACTCCGATATGGTTTGGTTGGAGACCAAGACTCCCGACCTAGAGCAAGCGAAATCCTTCGCTCGCAGGATTCGGGAGCAACATCCCGGAAAGTGAGCGTTGGCGTAATTGCTGCGGTAATTGCTGGGGTCTGATCGCACTTTCTAGGTGGCTGGTTTACAACCTGAGCCCAAGTTTCAACTGGGGCGCTCATGGGTTTACAGGTAAGTCCTCGGAACAGAGCGTGGTCCATCAGATTCCGGACTCATCGCATAGTCCCAGAACAAGACTTGAAGTCCTTCGTACACGAACTTGCCAGGGACGGGTGGGTTCCAAAAGATACCTTTTTGGGGGGGGCTTTCACCAGGTTTGCTGATCGTAAATACTTAGCTTCGTCTTCCAAACGGTTTCTGTAGGCGGGGTGCACGCCAACGCGACGATCATCGGTACATTTCACCCTTTTCCGTTTGTTCGGTTGCGCGAAGATCTTATTTCATTCATCACAGCTGAGCTGGCGAGGAGGTACCAGACCGAGGGTATCAACGCCTACGTCAACCTGATCCAGAACAAGGAGCGTGAGCTCGGCATCGACATTATCACACATCAGAAATGGTTTGCCCCTTCAATCGATTATTTCCTCAGTTCTCACGTCGGATGAATACAGGAGTGGGGCCAATTACGTTGACGGAATCTTGACAACCATCTCATCTGGATCATCCAGCACTTCAGCTGTTGGAGCAGACTCAACTGAGAATCAATTTCATTAGAATGCTTCCCCCCCAGTGGTTGCCCCATGTAGGACGGCGGGGTGCCCAATATTCGCTCACACCTGTGCTGCGCCCGTTGTGCCGAAGCCTCTATATGACCCCTTGTATTACAATATTCTTCAAATGGTATGTGCACGAAAAAGCGGATAAAGTGTGGGTGAGGAGGTTATACGCGCGCTAACTACTATCTGGGTGCCGGGACTTGTCCGATGATATGATTAAAAAGATCCACGAAAGAAAAGCAAGGGTGAAAAAAGAACACGTGAGCGGTTAAATTAGCATGCAAAAAGAAAAGCGAAAGTCGAAAGCAAGGTGAGATACAAGCGTGCGTTGAAAATCACTGTCTATAACATGGGGCGACAAAGGGATAAAACAAGTCGCGCGAGAGACGACGCGTGCCCGAAACTAGTGTTCCAGACCGTGGTAAGGGTACGACAACGATGAGTGTATCCCATGTTTCGAAGGAGTGATGAGCTCGAACTGTGAATTGTCCAGACCGGACACTTCATCCTCCGAATCCTGGGATCCCCTCCGAACGATCACCACATTATTCCGCGGTGGCGAAGCATTCGACACCGGCGAGACAATAGACGGGGTAGACGAATCTGTCGATGACTGCGATCCTGCCGGACCTGCCCTCTTCATCGAAGCTCGATGAACCTTGTTCGTATTATTGGTCGGGATCGACACCCTCTGCGGTTGGTTACCGCTGACGGAAAAGTGTTCAGGAATGTTCGGGCTCGGTGGCAAGTCATACAAAGCGGATGAAACAGATCCTCGTACACGGTGGGACACGTTCTCAAGCGCGTTCGAACGCCACTTTTTTGATGAACCCTGGCCCTGCGGAATTTGTTCGCCGTTCAACCTGTCAATGCTCGTGCGAGCATTATCCCCCGGCGCCGTCGTCTGTGAGGACCTAAGGCTCTTCAGAATGGACTTTCTCACGCTCCCCGTCTTGTTTTCCGGCGGCGGCGGCGGCGGCGTGGGAGACGGAGAGGGTCCTGTAGTTGTGGATGGCCCTGGAGTAGGTGGTTGGCTCGACGGGGGTTTATTAGGATGAATGGGGTATTTTGAGTCCTGGTCGAACCTGAGGAGGTCCAAGGCAGAATCAGCGCGGGATGGGGCTCTCGACGGAGGAAGGGATGAGTATTGAGATTGCGGTGTATCACTGGGGGCGGGGGGCGATGTGGGAGGTAATAAGTTGTTTTGGGGTGGGGTGGGAGAGTTCTTTCCAGAACTCGGAGTAGACTGAGAAACCGAGCCTTTGGTGCCACTCCTCCTCCAGAACTTGCGGATGCTCTTGACACTGACGATAGAATTGCTTCGAGACCGAGTGTCTCTTCCAGGAGCGAGGTTGTTTGGGCTGTGGTCGTCGGTAGTTGAGTCGAACGAGAACCTACTGGATGGTGCTCTCTCCTCAATGATCGTTGAGGAGGTGGAAGACTTTTTGGCAATGTGGGTGAGCCGGCTTGGCATCGCGGGTACCGGGGGCACTTCCTCAAACGGGACAAACGATGAGGGATACCTTCCGAAGGGGTCCGGCGAGAGTGGGATGACGGGTGATTCGAGAGATCGGTGGGGTTGGAGAGAGGGATATAGTGTCTCCTCCCTCTGCCTTGCGAGCGATTCTTCTGGAATGAGCGGTGACGAACTCTTCCTACCGGGCGATAGCTTCGGTGGTTGCATAACAACGCCATTCAAAGCCCACTTTGGTTGGTTCGCCAGGTCAGCATCCAGTTGGGAATTTCGCGCATCAGACGTCAATGTTGAGTAAGGAACTGCAGGCCAAGCAGCGTCCTCAGATCGGCTAGCACTGGGTCGCACAGTTAGACTATTTGTTGAGTAAGAAGCGATTGTTCCTACCCTTTACTCGATCTCTTGCTGCTCCTCCTGAGCAGCTTTGAGGGGGAGAAAGAAGTCGTGGAGTTGACCATGGATGACCTCGACCTCGTCTGCTTGTGAGTGGAGGGGCGGGGAGAAGGTTGGTCCACCTCTGCGAACTCCGATTTCAGAGCTCGTGGAGAGAACTGGACGAATTGCTGGGAAGAATCGTCGGAAACTCGAACTCATTAGTTCATAAACAACGCACCTTCTCTATTTCATCAAGTTTGGCTTTCATCAAATACTGACTTCGTCTTCGATCGTTAGGGTCATTTTCATCGTACTATGCGGAGGGTCAGCGCGAGAAAGGGGGCGATAAGTGAGGTGTCCCATTTACCGTATCGTCGATGCCGAGACTCAGCCCCAAATCAAGGCCTTCGAAGAACGCGCCGTCCCGCTTGTCCTGGACCGGTCCGCGGGTCACCACTTCTTCAGCCTCTGTGACTTCCAGCGTCGGGGCTTCGCCTTCCCTGGCGGTGAACGCCCCTTCTGAAGGGGTTCCATCCTTAAGGTAGGCGAGGCTGGCGCTCTCATCACCACTACTTGGCAACGGGCTGGTGAGGACCATTGGAAGACCGAGGGCGGAACCAAGGGTAGCAGCCGAAAGATTAAGAGGTGGAGGGGCGGACTTTCTGTTTGAAGTATCCAAAGCAGGACTAGGAGGGGAGTTCGGGATTGTGATGGATAAGCGTGGCCGAGATTGGCCCTCCCACAAGGTCTTCACCTCTTCCTCGTCATTTGGTTGAGGGGTGTCATTCTCCTCCGGTAAGAGCTCCTCCGCCAGCGCGACACCATCCAAAGCGAGATCCACCACATTCGAGTTGGACTTCCGAACTGGACGATTCTCTGCATGGATTTCAGCCCAAGCGTCAGCATCTGCTCCAAATACGTTCGCCAATTGGTCTGTCGAACCAGGAACAGGAGGGAACTGGGCTGTGATCTCGTCATCGTCGAGCTCGTCGTAGTCTTCGTCTGCATCGAGCTGAGAGTACCCATCCTCTTTCGTCATCCCTGGCACGTCGACATCATCCTCATCCTCCAACCGCAAATAGTCCTCGTTCTTCCTGAGGAAGTCAGGCACATCAGCCTCTGCTTGTGCCTTGTCGACAAGGCGGAGATTGATCAGCGCCCTTTTATCGTCGTCTGGCGTTTCCCCATTGTTGAAGCTGACACCGCGCGCACGACTCTCTGCACGTTTGGCGTGGTTCAGCCTCCTGCTCCTCAACCATGGCTCATACCAAGTCGCCTTTGCCTGATCGATCACAAACTCCACTTTGGCCAAAACCGGAATAAACGAATTTGAATGGAGTCCAGGAAGATCAATAGCGCCCGGATCAGGACCAGGCTCGGTTAGAGCGGGGGAAGAGGACAAGTCTTGGTCAATGGGAGTGGTGAGAGTGCGAGCGGCTGCGGGTGTGAGGTGTAACTGAGATCTGTTGTTGAAGTCGAAAACAGATGAAGCCGGCGTCGTGGGAGAAGGGGTGATTGGATAACTGGAAGTGGCTAGCGTATCGAGCCTGCTCGTGGAGATGAGGGGTCTGAGGGAACTTGACAGGATGGTGGAGTCGAGCAGGGAAGGTGATGACTGGGAAGCAACGCATACCACATCCGGGGTGCCAGCCCGGGACGAGAACGATATCGAGTCCTCTCTCTCCACCTTGAGTACACGAATCCAAATATGCTTCCAGACCGCGTCCGAAATCCTGGGGCCCTGTCCCTCATTCTCCCACTCCTGTAGGGTCACGTCACGGTTAGACGTCGGGTTTACCGTATTAGGACCTGGGGTAGAAGACACGAGGTATAGAACGAGACCAATAGTGCTTGGCAGCGCGTACTCCTTGGCAATCGCTGTGAGTTGCCCCTGGAGTGATTGATGGAGTGGGACGAGTGTGCCGCGCTCATACTGCGAGTGATATCCCGAAGCGCCAGCAGGAAGGGGAGTGTATCGGGATTCGTCGGCGGCCTGGGCGAGATCCCTAGGGGGGACAACGTGGAGGAGGAATTTGGAAGTCACGGAGGTTGTGATTGTGTATACTGAACTGGCGGAGGGTGTGGGTGAGCGGAAAATCAGGTTCGCGTCTGAGAGGGATGGAGAGGGAACGGGCGATATCCTCAATGGGATAGGACTGGTGGCAGGTAGTGGGGTTGAAACACCGAGTGCGTTGGCCAGTTTTGCCAATCGATGTGGGGGCAGCGGTTGGCGGGGCGGGGGCCAGACAGGGCGCAATTGGGCCCCGTCTTGAGACGACCTGGACGTGACGGTCATAATGGTCGAAGTGTTAAGTGTACAGATAGATTAAAGATGACCAGATATCTAGCATCGAGGACCTGACGGGTAATTGCCCAATAAGCATGCTGAAGCGTGTAGAATGGAGGCATAGACAGACTTACAGCAAAGCCGAGCAAGGCTATGAGAAAACCGTGGGGCACAGTGTACTCGGAGAAGCTCCTTTCGTCGTCGTGGTCGGGGAGCAGAGGGCAAAAGAGATGGATTAGAAAAACGCGTTCGGTTAATGAAACAGAGTTGGCTGTGAATTGAGAGATGGCTGGGATTGTTTATACCCGCGCTGTTTGACTTGACTTATTTGGACATTTGTTGCCCACACCTCACGTGTGTCTGGCGGCGGTGTCTATTGGCAAAGCTCACGGACATAAAACATATTCAACCGACCCGCGAACAGATCCGCATCATCATCGGCTGAGTCCGAACCATCATCACGGTGGGAGAGACTCGGGATGCGTCAACTCAGAAAACCCAAGGCCAGCGGAGGGACGCTGCGGCTACACCGTCTCGATGCGGTTGAGTGGAGGAACGTCAGGCCGAAACACCCGCACGGACGCCGTGGGTCCAACTCCGCTGAACTCCATCAAAACCTGGGGGGACGATGCGGCCTCTCGGCTGACAGAACGTACCTCGACCTGGAATGTGATCCAGCATCTTGTCCAACGCATAAGTTCCCCCGGACACAGTCAGGCACAACGTAAGTAACAGCATCATACCTGATGGCAACATCGGGTCAGTTTGATTCCCCTGTGCGCGGAAAGAAGCGAGGTGTCGAGTTCAAGACTGTGCACGCTGGGCACGAAGGTCAACGCAAGTCGCGTGCCGCCAGGGTAATCAACCCCCCACGATGATTCAAATACTCACCCTTGTTACTATCGCAGTTATCGAGGGCGTTCTTGCGGCGAGAAGAGGAGCAGGCTAACAAAAAGTAAATCGCCGCGCACTCTGCTTGCCACGTATCTTACTGCTCTCTCTGGCGCTACATATATTACGAGACCCTCCACTGCACCAGCGTTATCAGGAATGCGTAGGAAACTCTTGTACGGTTTCATGGTTACTGCCGTGCACATTCATGCTGAACCCCCCTCTACCTCGAAAGCGATGACCAGCAATCGGCCGGTGAACGTGATATAGATTGGTATCCCCGACTTTCTGACCTGGAACCTCTCATATGTCTCTCTTTTCACGGACCATGTGATGATAAAATGTCTCAGGGCCTGCGTGCTATCAGTCCGTTCGTGTTGTAGAGCCCGGAACATTAACTAGCCTCTCAATCGAGGACTGAGATCCAAATGCTTTTGTGCCCGGAACTGCTGTCAATGACGATCTTAGCCGTCACATTAAGAAACCATGCGTCCGAAAATCACAAACTTTCCACGACGCACGAGTACTGTACAGAAGGTGGGGTGTGAAAAAGATAGGATACATGTCAGCAATGGGCAGTGGGATGACAAAACACGGAACAACGTGTGGTTGGTGCAGGAGATCAACAGGTGCGATAGAAATGAAGCCTTGGGGTGAAAAGGGAGGTAGGGGGTGGCAACAAGGCAAGACGCGACGATGCCAAAATCGCAGAAATCCGTACACATGGCGAACTGGTCACGACTCTAAAGATAAGAATGAAGGCCCATGAAGGGTGCTGGGTTCATGAACGGGATGTCTGTCCAGACGCGGTGCCGATGGTTCACGTCGAGTGATGTGCTGGATGGTGTTGATGTCACCACCGAGTACGTGCTAATGAGAATGGAAAGTCAATATACGCGGGAAGCAGCACCACTTGCAAGAGCTCACGGTTGGAGTCCGATTGACCAGAGGCGACCGGGCTGTTCAGTTTCTCTTGTATGTGCTGGAGGAGTCCTCTGCACCTCTCCGCATCCTGCGTAGCCCCGAGCTTCTCGTAAGCATCGGCGGCGCGCGAAGCCTCAGAGCCTGCCTCTCCAAGCCTGTGCTGCTTGGACCAAACCCTAGCCTGCAGCTCCATCGCGCGACCCAGGAAGTATGCGTCATTGACCGCGTGCGGCTTGGCTCGTTCAACGTGAGCGTGTGCGTCATCAAACCTGCCTTCGTCAAGGAACAGCTTTGCCAGGGAGTAATGAATCCAAAACTGGTGAGCGTGCCAATCAAAAGAAGACGCGATTCCGAGGGCTGCCTCGAGATGGTGAATGGCCTTCTCCCGCTCGCCCTTGGAATAATATATGTTGCCAAGAATACGGTGAGATTCGCAGACCAGGGATTGATGGCCTTTCTCTGGGACGAGATTGATCGCGTGGGATGCGGCATCCTCTGCGGCGTCGAGCTGTTTGTCCTCATACAACAACCGAGCGAGGCTGCTCAAACACTTTGCTTGTGCCACTGTGTCACCGAGCCGTTTGAGAACCTCCAGCGATTCTTTCGCCAGTTGTATCCCTTCCTCGTGGAGGCCCATTGTCCGGTTTGTATCAGATAGGTCCATCAATGTCCGAGCAACCTGACGGTCGTTCCCTCGCTCTCTCTGGAGCTTTAGGGTGTGAGTAAGGACCCGTTTGCACTCTGCGTCGTTTCCAATGGAAGCAAACAACCGTGAGAGCTCAAACAAGCATACTGGTTTGGAGTGATGATTATCCGGGAGTCCTTCGATCTTTGGCCCCAGAACGACAAGCCGCGGTTTGTGCCAATGGAGGTGCCCCATGAACTTGGCGCAGGCTTTCCAGACACCGTCCGAGTTCGCGTCAATGGATGTGAAGATATCGAGCAGGTGTTCAACATTCACATCCTCTGACGTGATCCATCGTGTTTCTCCAAAGCCGGGGCTGTCCGGGTTGAGACTGACTGACAATCGATCGAAGTAGCACTTTTTGATCGTGCGGAGGAGTGGGGAAGATGCTGGGTTTTTTGGGCAAAAGTAGTCTCGGAGCGGTGCCAACATGGTGATGAAGCCGTTGCTTCGATATGTCAGAGAAAGAACGCAGAATTTGTCAAAGGTGTTCTTTCTCTCGGAGTCGGTAGGAAACAACCGGTCGTAAATGGTGGAAAGCAACCCGCTGAAGGCGCTCCTTCTGGAGAACAACCAGTCAAGGTTGTTCTCATAAACGCCTTGAGGGAAGAAGGCGACGACTCCGAGGAGATTGCGAGCGTCAGGGCCAAGTTCCTGGAACATGGGGGAGGCGAGTGAAAGTTCGATGGTGGCGGCAAGGCTCTTGTTGTGTTCCGTCTGGAGCACATCCGTTTGCCGTTGCTCCCACTCCCTGGCCAGTCTGTCGGCATCCCACTTGTTATGACATGCGACAGTGGCCAGCAAAGTGACTGAGAGTGGATGGAAGTCGAGTTGCTTGAGGATGTCGTTAATGAGATCCGGTCGTTCGTCATTGCCGTATATGTGGTAGAAGGCGCTGTGTGCGGCGTCCATTGGTAGTGTAGGGACGTCCAAACACCTGCAATCCGGTGGGATAGTAGTGATGCGGGATGTAATACAGAGGCAAATGTTGCTGAATTGGCTCAGCTCCTCCACCACAGCAAAGATCTCCCTAGCGTTTATCCCCTGTGGGTCGAGAATGGATTCTGCATTGTCGAGGGTTATGAGCATCTCCTTCGAAGATAAGTGTGGCCTCAGGGGGGTCATATCCTCGGGGTTTTCGACGCCGGCGCCGATAACCTTTGAGAGTCGGCTGAGAAAATTGGCACGCGAAGCTGGGAATTGGTCGCAGCGGATGAATCGGCGGTTATCGCCAAACCGTTCCTTGATGCGATCGTGGTGGAGGACGGCCAGAGCGACAGATGTTTTCCCGATTCCGCCTGCGCCGATGAGAGCGATAGGTGCAAGGTTTTCGGCGAGACCGATTATCCTCTCAATCAGCTCGTCGCGTCCGAAACAAGCCCTCGGCGGCGGGGGAGGTAATTCTCCAAGAGGAATGCTATGCAAACGTAAGACCGTGGAACGGACCCCCATGGTGTTCGAGGCCACCGACCTGGCTTGAGTCTTAGGGATGGTCAACACTCTATCGTTGATAGACAGAAAGCCCCACCCACCGAGTGATGTTGGCGCTCAATGCTTTCCTGACCTGCCAACGCGTTGCGATGGATATCCGCAACCATCAGATGAGTATTGATCACCAACTCGGTCTGAAAGGGGGAATGGTTAGCGATTGCCGAGGAGGTCCGACTGAACATATACGTTGAAGATATGGAGGATCCTGTTGAGGTCCACCTTCCAAGCAGCGATGGTCTCCTTATCTTTCTTCGCGTGGAAGAGTCGCAAGGCTGAATTTCTGCCGCTCTGTTTAATGACCTTCCTTTGGACCTCCGCAACAGTCCTACGATTGAGAACTTGGTAAGTGGATCGCCCGGCGTATGCATCTCTGGTCCAACTCACGTCGTCAACTGAATTATTGCATCGCACGCGGGCTGGCTGAGCTCGTCTAATCCTCTCCCACCCATCCCCCGGTCAAGGGCTCTACAAACATCAGCGCAGGATAACCCGAGCTCGACGTAATCCAGTTCGTTAACCATTGAATCCTGGCTACGTGTGAACCTGGAGCGGATCATTGCAGAGGCGGAGGAAACGTACCCTGATCATCGCAAGAATCGCACTGACGGAGCCAAAAACAGCCTTTGCCGGTGTGACGCTCGAGACCTCCTTCGCAAGGTTCAAGGCCTCGATGGCTACATTCAACGGTGAGATAGCACCATCCCGACGTTTCGGCCGTTGTGACTTTGAATCCATGGTCGAAACTCGAGGTATCTGCGAGAAAATTGGGCGGTACGCAGGCTATGGGGAAGGACCCAAACCCTAATAGAGATGGGCGGCCGTGTCGTCACGACGCGCCCCGTGCGAACAGAGCCACCGCACCCGACTACCGCAGAACGCAGCTAGGCTTGAAACTTTGATACTGACGGACCGTAGAAGCGTTTCGGTGATACTAACCATTTTCCCAACTTATTCGAAACCGAGAGTGACATCCCGGACGAACAGCCGTTCGGAAAAACCGGGGGCTGATGTCGGACACCCGCCACAAACCTACTTTGACGCCCGATCAGGGTTAAATTAGACGCCAAATACCCGCCACAGTAATTTGCAACCCATTCGCGTACCTCCACCACGGCCGCGAGAGTAACGCATACACCAACAACCGTTAAGTTCAACGTTCAGTGCTTACGCCTTTGCTTCGACCACTGTTCTGATACTCCCATTCGACAGGCTTCGAAATCCAAACGTCTCCTGATGGAAGCAACTCCAGTCGTCGCCTTCTTAGCCACGGCAATCCTCGCGTCGGTTGGCCTCTCCCCGTCGCCAAATGCTGCCGGGCTCGTGGGGCTTTTGGTTGCCATTCAGATGTACCAAAGGCTCTTCTCCAGAAGAGCTGACAAACTCGTATCCCCATGGGCTGCATCGACGATCGGTGCTATGATCTCCCATTCCAGGGCAGCGTCCAACGCGTTGCAAGCGTCGGCTCTCTCGATAGTCCTCACGGCAGTTATCTCAGCCGCAATATCAGGGATATCAGTCGCAGTCATATACCTTGATTCCCGCTACATCGGGAAAAACCATAGGTATAATTGGCCCCGGCTTGCAGCATTTCCCGCCCTCTGGGCGTCAACGTGGGGTATAATCTCGGTGCTGACCCCTCTTGGGAGGCTACTGACATGGAGCCCTGTGACCGGCCTCGGTCCTTATACATGGGTCTCCTCGTACCTGGGCCCCTGGGGCATCGATTTCGTCATGGCAGCGTGGTCCGTGGTGCTCACTGAAGCTGTTGCCATCCCGCTCTCCCAACACGCACTGTTGGTCAAAGACCCAGAAGAACCTAGGAACGTGGAGCGCGCCACACCGTACACTGACGATCCTGACACGCCTGCATCCCAAGACCACTCGACGTTTTACCATAAATCTGCGTTCACCCTATTCCTTCTCACTCTTGTGGTACCATCACTCTGGACGCCGACAATCCCAAACCCAACCTACACCTCTAACACAACGCCATTCACGCTGGGGTGTGCCCTACCCCAGACTCATCTTCCACACGGGGCATCTCAATCTCCAACACTGGACGACTACATCAAAGAAACCCGGAAGATGACGAATGCGAAACTTGTTTTGTGGCCAGAAGGTGCACTTCGGTTTAACAACGAGGCGGAGCGAAACAAATCATTCGAGCGGATTTATAACGATACACTCAAATCCCACAAGGGACTCTATATTGGGGTAGGGTTTGAGGAGAATGCTCCAGAGTCCTGGGGCAAACGGGCGAGCAAACGAAATGGGTTTGCATTGCTTGTGGAAGATAAGGTTGTTTTGCAATACTATAAACGAAACCTGGTCCCGAGTACGTTGATGTTTCGCCTAACGATGACAGGTCTGAAGCTCACATTGGTGCTCCAGTTGCAGAGTCGTTTTCCATGCTCCCATCCGACGAGGCACCAACCATATATCAACTCCCACTTGGGCCCCCCTCAGGGACAAAAAAAACTGACTGGGCAGAAGGACCGGATTACACGCGACTCATCCCGATAACCTCGTCGATATGTCTGGACTTTGCATCACAAACATCGTTCTTGTCGCTCGATTCACGACCAGCACTGCTCCTCGCCCCTGCACGCACCTGGCACCCTTCCGTCGGACTCGC
>Ga0307517_10001872_pt1 | contig 34455 bp, 37 predicted proteins | sample 23_EM_MG_FD_194515 | JGI IMG/M metagenome (GOLD analysis project Ga0307517, IMG submission 194515) | Populus trichocarpa ectomycorrhiza microbial communities from riparian zone in the Pacific Northwest, United States - 23_EM | ecosystem: Host-associated > Plants > Roots > Unclassified | place... | reverse complement strand
GGTTCGGGGCTAAGTTGAGCGTAGCGATGAAGGAGATGCATGCGTCGATTCTCAAGGCGAGGAACGAGCTCGAGCATCATTCTATTGAGGGATTGGTGGGTGGTCCAAGGTTTTAATCATCCAACTATTCTAGATAGCACACATATACCCTACATATGCATATCGATGTGTTTTGTGTTGCAATAATAGGTTTTCGCGGAACCCGTCTGAGGCGCGCAAGCGCGACAAACAAATCCACAAGAAGCATTCAAATCGAGGCGCGTTTTGAAAGAAAAAGCAGATTTATTCGGCAAGCTATGGAATGCTAAATACTTTCGTCTTGAAGTCCCTTCAAACCCACTGAAGGGGTCATCACCAGAGAGTTCAAGGAGGCCATGAAGGTGAAATTTTTTCCAAAAATTGCCAACGGCCGAAGCGCGTCGGACGTGTCAGGATGTGTAATTTGCAATCAGCAAAAAACTGTGCCTCGGTAGAAACCTCACAGGCGACAGTACATGCCCGAGCACAAGAGATAAGGAAAAAGCGAGGTACGGTCCCGGCGCCGATTTTATACTTCCCGACGGGTGCGCACGGGCCAGAGGTATGTGTGTTTGGACGTGTTTGTCGTTTGGGTCCCCCGCCGCCTGATCGGGACTGGCGCTTTCTCCGTCTCAAGACCGCGCGCGTGGTGGTCAGCCACGACAAAATACCGGCGCCAACCAGCGAGCCGCAGCGAGTCCAGGTTGACTCAGCTCGGTTCAGCTCAGTTCGCGGCGGCACTAGTCGGAGGGATCGGTTCGCCCGCCGGACATGTGCACGTATCATCTGGAAGGTTCAAACGCACTTTGTGCTTTGATAGAGGGCCTTGCAAAGCGCCAGCTGTGAATACGGCCTTCAATTATGGTAACGTGTATAGTGTAGGATAGAGGGGTCTGTTGAAGCTGCCGTACGGTAGCGACACTCAGAAAAGATAGAGCAATGTTTTGAAGATTTCGGGAAACAGAAAACTAATCTAGCTATGATACGATGGGCGTGTCTTATATAGGTTTGGCTGCTGGTTCACTTCAAAGGCTCGAAGTCCGTCTTCACATGTGATAGCCGTGCCCTTGACGTGCGTTATCGTATGTCGTCGGTCGACCGTATGACCTGCTGCTCGGCAATTTCCCGCGAACCAGGCGGTGCGATTTGGGACTCCCCGGGGGTTCGAGCGCTCAAGGGTTTCCCCACGTTAACTCATCCTATCGGGTTCCGTAAAAACCACCCTTCGGTTCACCAATCCCGCCCTCTGTGTGATCGGTGTCCGGGATCGGACTGATCTGCCGTTTCTGGTCACTAGTCAAGTCCTATCGACGTGGCTACTGCCACCACGGGGAGGAAAGCGAGATGACGAGAACAAACTCCATTTGTGTCCCAAAGTGTCTGGCACATATACTAAATACCGAATCCATGAAGTAATATCTAGGAGCTCGAAACACATGCGATAATTCGATAGTAACGGTCGAGCCCATAATAACCAGGCAACATACTGCGGTATCGACGGGCAAATGGAGGAGTAATCCGACAACTCCAGCTTGATGCATTTCAGCACCTGAGCTCCTACAACGCAAACTCCCGCCGTCAGAACTGACCTCTCCCTCTGCTGCGCCTAGTGCGTCCGTCGAATGTCTCATAGGGGATGTGGAACCTCCAATCCTCTGGCCTCAGGTCTTCCTCGCTCGCGGGAGTCCCCCAGCATGGGATTTTTCCGCGGTTGTCTTCTAACGCTCTAGCACATTCTGGAGACCCCCTGCAATGAACAATGACCGCATCGCTGCGTCTAAAATCCCACCCCGGGTTGCGGCAGGTGCCTGTTCGGTTTGGACACAAGTAGCCGTGGCGATCCGAGAAGTGACCGTCCCGGTGTCGCCAGATTTGTTTCGGTTCCGTATGCCAGTAACGACAGTCTCCTACCCGGCAGAATTTGGGAACATCACCGTGGAGGTTGGCGATCGCCAAAACTTCGATGTCGTTCCCATCGTTGTTGCAGGTTCCACCAGTGTCGCCGTTCCTTTGTTGGTATCCGCATTCGTAGCTGCCGCCACTGTCGTCCGACTCCGTTGTCTCCGATTCGACTCGAGCGGCTGCTCCGGGGGTGGGTTGGTGCAGATGGCCACCAGGGGCATTGAAGGGCACAAGGATGGGCTCATGCCCTTGATCCTTCTCAAGGGCACCGGGAGACACCTCCCGGTTCTAAGGAATGATGGGATCAGAATAGAGCGAGATCGTATTTGAGGAAAAACGGACCCCTTGCTCTCCTAAGGCGCCGTCCAGTGAGGAGTATCTCTGGAACCACCGGTTCTGGATAGCCTGTAACTGCTATCGGTATTCAAGAAACATGAACCGCTCAAGCGATAACTTACCCAGACTGTCGGGTTGTAGGGCATGGAATCCCCAGAGGAGTGGGAGAACAGATTCATCGGTGTGAGTGGATAGGGTCTCGCAGGAGGGGTTGAGAGGGGATTGGGTGTATTTTAACCGTCACCCTTCAAAAGCATCGATTTATATGCGGAGCACACCCACGCGCACCGTGCGGTCGATGAAACGAGGGATGAATTCAAGGGAGGACATCTTTGAGGGCTCTCCGGGTCCTCGTGTCCGTGGTGATAGTAGGCCTTTCATTTCGATTTTTCCCATCTTCTAGAATGGGACTCTCCGTCGCGTGAAATAGCGGAAGGGGGGCTGGGAGGAGCTCTATGTGCACGTAAGTTAATAAAGAATGCCGACTTTTAGAAGTGGTCGGAATGCTCGGGGTGCTCGGGGTGCTCGGGGTGCTCCTGGTTATCGAGGCTGCACCAAAACCCGCGGATATCTTCACATTTGGGAGCTCGTGATAGAGGTCTTCACGGGTAAAAATCCTTTTGGGCGTTTGGTGCGCGAGTGTCTTGGCCGTGTATCGTGCGTTATGAAGGACCTGGAACGGCCAGAGACTGGGCTGGTGAACAGTCAGAGATCCCAAACTACATTCCTGTTTACTCGAGAGATCCCATACCGTCTTGTTGAACATTGCCGGGTGCGGGCCTTTCGTGAGGACTTTGAGCTTTCTGAAACAGGTCAGGCTCACCGGGCCTCGAGGTGGGTCCCACTTGGGTCTAAGTAGACGGGATATTACTTAATCCCCGTGGGAGTCCGCGAGGCAAGTCAGGCTCCTACTCAATCGTCGCGTGAACGGATAGGCCAAATATGATTGGCGTGAGGCAGCGTGTTAGCTAGGGCCTGGGGGTATTTCCTTTCTCGGTCTCTTATGTTGGGCCTTGTCTGTTCACGGACGGCCGGTATCGGACACATGTAAAAAAAACCGACCGGCCACGGTCGAAAGAGATCAAAATCATTCCACACTCACGTGGCATGTTTATTTTCTGGAATGAAGAGGAGAAGCCTGAGTCGAAAGGACCCACGCCAACACCTATAGTGGATCGGGACCAGTGGATAGTCGTGAGGCGAACGCTTGTACGGATACCGGTGCGGTGACAGAATGATGCCAAGGAGGATTCTGAGTCGGGATAGAGACAGGCCGGAGGGTGAGCCCAGCGCGGGCTGGAGATTGTAAGTTTATTCGTCCGCTGTATCTCCAGTAGCTTACACAGAGCAGAGGAAAAGCCACATGGTGCCATTGGCCAGCACAACACCGCGCAGAAGCACCGGCCTCTCCTGCGGTGTCCATTATCTTCCCCAATACGCTCTTTCGTCGGTACCTAGGAGGTCGAAGAACCAGGAAGCACAACAGATTAATAGAATACAGGTGTCAAGGCTTCGTTTGCCGAGTGATCAAGTCGAGTGGGAGATTCAACACTTCAACTCAAAATCGAGTTTATCGCCTTCGCGGAACAAGCGGAGTCGGGCGGTCGGTTCGCTGATGGCGCACCGTCAGACATGTGTCCGGTTCATCGATCGACTCGCCCTTCCGATCACTTCCGACACGCTCATCTCTGTTCCGCAGTCTCCGTGCATCACCAAAATACCCCAGCCTCGGCGAGATCGTCCAACCCCTCGTCATGGGTGGAAACCACTCTTTTCCAAAGATTACAGCGCGGGATCGTGCCATTCTTGAGTAGGTCTGCGCTAGGAATCGCTAAGTTTATCTGTGCTGACTTGCGAACCCCAGCACGAAACTACAGAGGGACAAACTGAAGCAGTACCAGAAGAATGTATGTACGTGCCTGTATTTCTCCTTCCTTCACACTTAAACCTCATACCGAATCCCCTGGATGCCAGATCCAACGAGTGCTGAACCGTGAACATGAGATCGCCAAGCAGCACCTCGCGAACGGACACAAGGACAGAGCACTCATCGCTCTACGACAACGAAAGTACCAGGAAACCTTACTAGCCAAAACAGATGCTTAATTGGAGCAACTCGAGCAGGTGGTCCGTCCACCCCCATCGCACCTATGACCCAGATTACCCATCCTCCGATTATGCATAGTTTCGACTATCGAGTTCTCTCTTGTGGAGATGTCGGTGTTACACGGACTCAAGACAGGGAGTGAAGTTTTGAAGCAGATCAACCAGGAGATGAATCTCGAAGACGTCGAGAAGTTGCTAGAGGAGACGCAGGAAACAAGGGCATATCAAGAGGTGGGTCAGCATCCTCCGAATACACCGGTTACTCAAAGTTTTCCGCAGGAAATTAGCAATATGCTCGTCAACAATCTGACTCTTGAAGATGAAGAAGCGGTTCAGGAACAATTCAAGGAACTTCAGGTAGTCACCCGGCGGTGAGTCCCCCCACTGATCACCGTGGCGGCGTTCTCATTGACACATATTCAGGCTCTCAAGACTGGACCAAAGGAAGATATCAAGCTCCCGGACGTTTCAGACACGCAACCCGTCCGTGTCAAGACTACAGGCACCGCATCGTTTTGTCACTCTGCATGCGAGGTCCTTGGCTCACCACCCATCCAAGACTCCCAAGTGGAGGGACCAACTCGGGAACGGGTGCCCGTTCTCACATAAGACCTAGGAATATTTATACACGGATATTTATACACGGATATTTTTCTTCAGCTGTAATACCGAGCATATACCTAGATTCCGTACAACACGGTCCCCACCGACGCAGCGCCGAAGTTGAAAGCGAATCACTGAGCGTCTTTCACCTGCCGCTGTCATACCCCCACATGCGCCTTCCAACGGTGCTGTACACCCTTCGCCTCTGATAGACCGGTTTCCCGCTCTCCAAGGCATTCCAGCCGAATGTCGCAACGCCTCTCTCCCCTATCGCTCTCATGTAACCCATCAAGAATCCAGCACAGGCAGAGCGTTCTGCCACCATTCGCTTCCACGACCCCGGCTGCGCACTACCACGATTACATCCGCTTCCAGACGAACGGTGAGTCTTGCGTACCACTGAGCCCAGTTTTCAGCCAGCTGATGTCTACTTGGGGGTGGGGTCGGTCGGATACCACTTTTAAATCCAAAGCTTATAGGTCTGGTCAACTCGTGGGGTAATCAGGCGTACGTCTCGACCCTTGGTCATCGACTTCGACGTGGTTGGGATTCTGACCCTCTTTCTTGCCAATAGCTATCAACAAGACTTCTACGGATTCGCGACTTTGTCCCTCGGCCCGCACGAACTCCAATACACCCTCAGAACAAAGCTCAACTACGACTGGGATCCCTCCGGCCTTCCCGATTTCATCGCACGTCAAATCCACTTCATCGGATTGTACGGCGGACACGGAGGATCTACGGCATCTCAGTTCTGTAGACAGGAGTTTCACGCCCTGTTCGAGAACGCTCATCCCAGTCACATCTCAGAATTATATGAATGGATCAAGGAACTAGGGGGGTACTTTAGTAGAAGGTTAAGGCCTTGACCGTTGCTCCCGTGGTTAGAGGATCTGAACAGCAAAACGGTGTTTGATTTGGAAGCGAGGGCCACAACAGCGTTTTTTTATGTGCGTTGTCGTTCCCCTCGAGGATATCCAGTATCTGATGGCTATATACGCATAGGTGGACCGTAGCCTATCAGGTGAAAAATAAGTGCGGATGTCCGGCGCGACGGCGTCCGTCGCCCTACTCCGGACCCTCGATAGACAGACCCCCCGTTCTTCGCTGCCGAAAATGTCGCTTTTACCGTTGCCCACGTCGGGTGCGCCAGCACCAACGTAAGAAGGCACTGGCCTGGTACAACACACAGTGAACGCAGAAACGACACAGAGAGCGCCAGTGCATAATGGCAGAAAAAAGGTTCAGAGAAACGAACGTACGTACTTCCTGATTTCGACGTTGTTGCTGATAAGTAGTGGTGGCTTCAAAGGCAGTCCCAGCCCCAACGTGGATCCCTATCTTCGTAGGGTGAAGACCGAGGTTTCTTCGATACGTCTTGTACGGCGAACTAGAGAGTACGACAAATCGTTCAGAAGGAAATCAGTATCAGGCTCAAGTTCCAGGGTCCGCTGTTCACGGCTTCGCATGGTATTGGATGCCATGGTGGTGGAGCGAATCCAGCTAAAGGCTAGAGTGGATGCGCACCCCCCAGCCTAAGAAGAGGAAGGAAACATACCGCATGACATAACGTCCTACGATCAGGCAGTGCCTTCCTAAGGAAATAACGAAAGTATGACCGCTTCCGGTTCACTTCAAGTCGCCGCAGAGAGAGAGAGAGGGAGAGAGAGAGATGAACCCGACCGACCTGACGGATTCGGCCGGGGTGCGGGGGGTGTGGAAGGAGTTGGAGCGCAGCCGTTTGTCGGCTGGGAGTTGGGCAGGTTCCATCACGGACGAAGCCCTCCTTCCGGGGATCGTTCGTTCGCGACGGCGTTCGTTCTCACTTCGACGACCACTATCCACTCCCGTTTTCCTCTGTCACCTGGCCCATCTTGCCGCACCCGACGAACCCCTTCCAGAACCCTTCACAACAAACGCAGCCCTAGGGGCAACCACAAACATCATCCATCCCGGCTCGTGTTCCTATAAGCACGACAAGGGCACTGGAAAATCGCTACGTCATCGCTCACCTATTCCGCTCACTGGGCAGCGCGCTCCCCTCACGAAATAATGTTATGAGTTGGATGGCTTCTCGGTCCGCTCTCGCCTCCCCTGATCTACAGTAGGGGCGTTCACGGTTACAGTAACTGCAGCATCTGCAACTGCTGCAGACGCTGACTAAACGATCCTTACCCGGACGGTTACAGCTGATTTGGTAACAAGCGATGACAAACGCGGGGCCCTCCACCTTGCCTCGCAGTTGAGGGACGTACAGTTTTATACATTACATGATGCCGGTGTCTTCTAGCACTGTAGGCATTCAAATAGAATGGTTGTTTGAGAACACACGCGAGGGGAGGGATGCGGTCACAGCCCGATGAGCTCTGGGTACCAGGAATTGGATTGCGTTTGTTATCGAATGTTGTGGAACCAGAAACCACTACAAAACGCCATCACGCGCATCGGCGGACTTTGAACCCAACTACAAAAATTAGACCCCGCCGAAGTGCCGCACCGCTATCGCAGGGTAAACAGCTGTAACCGTCCGGGTAAGGATCCCTGCGTCTCCCTAGAGACAAAATCCTTCCTACGCCCTCCCTCCCTCTGAATTCGAGGCTGGATTCCAGCCTAAGGATCGCTTAGTCAGCGTCTGCGGCGGCAGCAGACGCTGCAGTCACTGTAACCGTGAACGCCCCTAGTGAGGGATATTTGCGACGTGCGGCGTGATTTTACCTGTGTGCGATAGAATTCTTTTTGGGCACTTTGAACAGCATAGCTGTGTTGTTTGGAGTTACATGAACACTCCCTTTTATCCGCAAAGACAACAACCGTTTGCAAGAGTTTCTGATTTAAAAATATCGCCACAATGGCCGACTGCTACGCCATAAGTATCCAAAGGTGGTATCTGCAACTCTCTCTTTCGACAAAAAAAGCTCTCCGGGACCGGAGTTGGTTTTTTAGGTTCAGTGTATTAAATGGTTATCCAGGTGTGTTATCCAGGTGTATGCGAACCTGATTACTGATATCTGTCCACGGTCACATATCTTACATGTTTCTATCAACGCAAACCCCACAGCCACGCACTGCATAGCAAATCTACACATCTCGCACATTCTATGTACGATACCCGTGATGTACAATCTATTATCGCAGGAACGAATGGGAAGGTGTTCCTTGGCGGGGATAAACAAACATAAACAATGGCGACCGTCCATGGATCCTCACTAAAACTTTCTGGGTTTCTGAGATCGCCCGACTTTAACCTTTTCCGATCCCATGGCTCAACCGTTTGTTGTTTTCGGTTATGGTTCCTTGATATTCAAGGTTAGCGGTATGAGGGTTACCTATGTGAAAATACGTGGCTAAGTGTCTCGTGGCGGTGTTCAGCCCCCACCTCATGTGATCTCCCAAGGTAAAGTCAATCGGTACGCATCTATGAGAAACCCACACGATCGTTAAGCGCCACTTGCGGGTTTACCAGTACCAGGATACCTAAAAGGCTACGTACGCCGGTTTGCACAACGGTCCCCTGATCACCGTGGCACGGAGGAGGTAAGGATTCGGTGCCGTCTGAGCGTGTTCACACTCAACTATGGACCCGACGTCCGATATTGATTTAGAACCCTGGTCGAGTTGTGACTCTGGTCCACCAAGAGGACTGGCACGAGTTCTCTCCATCGGTAAGCCTCGACCAATTACCCTGCGCTTTGCGAAACCGTGGTGACTCAGATCTCCCTCTTTTTGGTTTCCAGGATCCATTCCCTAACACGGACATCGTATGGGGTACGAGTGTTTTGCTGGTTATCCCCTCGCAGTCACCAACTGAAACAATAATCAAGGGGTTGCGCATACCATAGATCCGGCCTATGCGGCAGAGGTCCGAGACCTTTTAGGTAACGACAATGTACTCATTCTGCTACGAACCTTGACGGTTTTCCTAGATATCCGAGAAGCGGCATGTTCTCTCGAGAATTCCTAGCCATGTTTGTTAAGTTGGCTGCAGGCAGGTTATACCCTCGAAGAAATAGACGTGTACGGTGTAGGACCAGGTGGTGAGGAGGTCGTGGTTGTCCACAAGGTATAACAGGTTCTATCCTTTGTCCTATAGCCTCTTTAACCAAGCGGACGTAGGCTCAGGTAAGCTTTCAACTACGGGACCCCATACGCTGACTGAGTCCCGATAAGGTTTACGTCGGTCGAAAGGACAATCCATCTTTCGGTAAGCGTATCATAAAATATACGGAAAGGTGCAGCTGATCATTTTGGTTAGTGGCGAACGAATCTCTGGAGGACACCGCCGCGGTAATTTGGCGTTCCATCGGACCCTCTGGTCCAAACAAGGTTAACTGCATCCCTTTAATCGGGCGCTCTGTAACCAAAGCTCATTTGTAGGATTATCTGTATTGCCTGGCAGCGGCAATTCAGGACCTCGCTCCAGAGTCACACGACTCGCATCTTTCTGCATTAGAGGTAAGTGGTCCCACCAACTACTCACAATTGCTTACTCGGGTCGGCATGGTAGTCGTTATGTAGGAAATGGGACCAAGAACGCCCCCCAAACTAAGTTGGAAACTGTGATGCCTAGCAAGAGGTTTATCGTATATTCATCCATACGAGATCGGTCACGTAGTTGGGATCGAAAACCATAATACAGAATGGCTTTTGGGACCACAGTACACGACCGATCGCAGCCGGTGACCAGCGAACCGTTCACCCACCCGCGAGGATTTGGCCGCGCCCACACGTGGGTTCCAACCCTTGTCTTCGACCGTAAAACAAACCACCGGATCGGACTATGGAAAAAGTGGAAACTGTTCAATCTATCCTGCGCCTCTCCTTTGCGGTTTCATGGTGGTGCGACGTCTGGATAGCATGTACAACGCAGACGTGTTCTCCACGAAAGACGTCGTATAAAACTACAGGGACAAATGTGAGCATCCATTTACATCGTGAAGATGCTCGAGAGATTTGCAGTCTCCGCAGCCGGACTGAAGGTTTGTTCCACCCGTTCGCGACCCCCAACGTCCTGATACCACCCCACACGGAATATTTATCAGAGGCACACAAACACCTGTAAGAAGTATGCGACCGCGTTGGAGGGGGTGAGAGTTACGACGCTGAGTCTCAGACGCTTACCTGCTATCCAAAACCAGGCTCCCCGTCATACAAACTCGCCCCTACCCACCAACACCAACGGTCGCGGTAGACACCAACATCAGATGGTCGGTCATTTCACTCACTAGCTCAAATTTCTGGCAGCATGGCTAACAGATCATTTAGTCACGCTTATGGACTGAAAAGACCATGAGGCTCCTAGAGAGTTCCTGGTCACGATCGGGCGGGCTTCGCAATAGATGCGAGAACGCCCGGATACGCAGCTTGAAAAACGGAGGGTCGGACATATCCTCGGGTTGGTATTCCTTCGCCGTTATTCAGGTGTGTATGCTTTTGGAGCTGCACGTAGGAGTTGATATTAAAAGTCCCTTTTCAAGCCCTCTTAAGCAGGAGCCGCGCTCCTCCTGAAGACACGATTTTAAGTTTCTTCAAAGGGATACATTCAGGACTTGAACTGTGTCCGTGTTTCAAACCCACTTTAAGCAATAACGAACGCAACCGACACACGAAGATTTACGATAAAACCATGTACTTGGATACTTTTACTTCTGCGTTCAATAGCAGTCCGCAAGGAGCGTGAGGGTTGAGGGACATCAGAACCTCCACCCACCGGCCAGGTTCATGACTCCCTGGGGGTCGTACTTTTTCTTCAACTCCTGGAGAACGGGCACGTTCTCGCCGTACATGCTGGCCAATGGGGTACCGAAGATCGCGTAGTTGTCGTACCTCGGGGAGTTCTCGAACAAAGCACCTTGCTCACGACTGATGAGGTTCCTGAGACGGGTGGCGGTTTCGGTGATGGCAGGAAGGTACTCCGCATCGTATTCTGGGTCCGCCCACCCGAAGAAGATGAACATCGGAGCGGCGGCGACAGCCGAGTTACGAGCCGAATCCGGAGGGTAAGCCGACGGGAGTTCGTTGTGTGAGAGATGGTCGTGCATGAACGGCTGGAGGGCGTAGGAAAATATGACACCGGATTTAGAGGCGAAGGTGGTTCCCCAGTGCTACGCAGATTTGTCAGTATTCTGGGCGACGAACGAGCTCTCCGTGTGGGATGCTTACGCGAAACTCCTGTTCTACAAGCTTGACCAAGGATGGCGTCCAATCTCGAACCGAGACGGTGTTGAAGTAGGACCTATGAGACAAGTAAACGCCAATCACCCATCAGCTCCCTTCTGGTTCCGTGTCCCATGGATTTGCCAGAGGGATTTCTGTGACTCACCTGTGTCCGGTGATCAGACCGCTGAGGTTGCCAGCCTTGACCATAGAACCCATTCCACGAGTTCCGAGATCACTGCGGAGTCGGGGGATAGCCAAGAACTCGTCAAAGATACCCGCAGGCATAGTCGGCGAATCGTAGAAGAATATGCCCAAGATAGTCTCCTAAATAAGATAAAGAAAAACGACGTCAGTTGAGTTGGATGCAAGCGGGGATTGGGATTAAACAAAGCCTGGGAATGAGTGAGGATATATGCTAACCCGGCCACCGAGCCAGCCGTAGCTGGGAAGAACCGCTGCTTTACGATCTTTCACAGTAGTCGTGAACTTGTCGAATGCAGCGGCGAATGTGGGGAATTGGTCTGTCCCGTAAACGATAGTACCACCCTAGAACAATCCGTATGGGCAGAGTTCTCAACGGTGGAATCAAATGTTGTCGCACGTACCCATACGCCCCCGACCTGTGGATTAGTTTTGATCACAAAGGAAGTGACAATTCCCTGCATCCACGGTGAGTACCATTCTGATCTTAACACCCCAATAACGTACGAAGTTATTTCCTCCACCCTGTTCGTCCGGTCACGATTAGAACAACGATTCGGTTCCAATGACTTCGTGGTAGCCTACCTTGAGAGCCCAGAAGAGTTCCTTGCACTCGTCTTTAGTGGCGGTCACAGGCCTGCCGTCGGGCAAGACCAGATTGAATGCAACAATGTTGTCCACGCCAAGTCCGTATTGGTCGGTCTTGAAAGAGTAACCTACACCGAGCCGGAAACGACCGGGTTAACGGGACCATTGGCTGTGGACGAATAGGCCATGACGCACCTCCACCGAGAAGGAATCCGGCAACACCGACCTAAAAACGCAAATGAGTTAGCCTATGTCGGTGAAAGGCTGTAAAGTAATCACATACTCCAGTGGCACGCGCTCCGACAACGCCAACACCGAGAGGATCAAGAGCGTTATAAACATCATCCCAGGCCAATCCCGCGCCAACGGTAACCACGTTCTTCTCAGCGTCGTAATTGACCTCAGAGAACCTCTTCATGCTTATGTGAACACCAGTTGTCGAAGAGAATCCGGGGTTCGCCCCGTGGCCACCACCCTTGACCTGTAGAGTTTTGTTCCTGAGCATTTAATCTAGAAGTGATTACTCGCACAGATGTGTAATCATGAGCTTACGGCAAATGGGGTTCTTGTCTTGGGCAACGTTTTAAGCTGTTGAAAAACGAATCAGGTGCTTGCCATCGACGATAGATGGAAGGGGAGAAATGTACAATCGTAGAAATGTGGTCCTGGGTAGCGGGTTGGACAACACAAGCCGATTGTTGGACGTTCATGACAGAGAAGTGGCGCATAGCCTCAGTGTACTCAGGAGAGCCTAGCACCAGACAAATTTTCTTAGATAATATGATAGGGAAACGAAATAAATAAAACTCACCTGAGTAGAAAACCGACGACACTGGAAGTTCGCCCTCCAGGGTTGTACAAGTGGCCGAAACATCAACGGAAAGAACACGAGGGAGGACAAAGAGAAGCGACAGGAGGGAGGTAAGTGCGAGCATGGCGGATACGCCTGGAGGCCACCCTAAACAGGCTCTCCAGCCTTTTATACAGCCGCGGCCACAAAGTATACCTCGGACGGCTGTCGGGGGCTCGGCGGATATGGCAGAGCCATGCGAGCGGGCTCAGCGTAACCACAGACAGCTCAAGGTCATAACCGAGCAAAGTGAGACGCTTACGAGTCATTCACTTGGCAATTCAAATTGTAAAATTCAAATCGCAGCCCAAACACGAAAACCTTCGGAATTCTTTCATCAAAAACGACTGCGAGTCATGGTAATGACGTTCTTGCATGGATGCAGAATCTGAATCGTTCCGGATCATGGGACGCTCGGACGACGGTGCGGACTCGGGATGCTGGTGTATGACCGCTACATAATGGGCTACGTGCGGCCTGGTTTTGGGAGTGGTTCCAGCGGCGTGCCACCGCGGGGGAAGAGGGCATCGGAGGGGGGTCTAGGTTCAAAGAAATATTCAGCATTCAGAGTCAGACAGTCGGGGAAATATTACCGGCAACTTGTGAAGGGTCTGACCCCAACAAGGTGTTATAATCCTCTGACGAAGAGTCACGGAGTTACGACCGGTTACCGGAGTTTCCACGGCTTGCCGATCCAATGTGCGTACTACTCGTTCGCTACTTCACGGGTAGATCTCCCACTACTAGTGAACATCCGTACGATGGTTGGTAGATGTGACGAACAGGCGACCGGGTCCACAGGGTCCGCACCCGCAGCCCGAGATGAACGAACCGACCCCCTCGCTTACTTGGCGGAAAGGCCATCAACTCGGTTTTGCGTCATATATTATACGACCTCGAGTCGAAGCGTTGAGTTCTCCATAGATCTCTATTCAAAATCTTCTACCCGACTTGATCACTCAGCGGACGGGTTGCTAATGTAAAACGTACTTACACATCCGTAGTAGAAGGATACCACTAGTCGAGTCTTATTGGTGAACAACAGGACGCAGGTCGTTGGAGCATTGCAGAACAAATACTGCGGGGAATCATTAGGTAGCTTTACGGTCAATGAGGTCATCCAAACGTGTTGGTGGAAAAGTTGTATTTTGAACGCATCTGTCTGGAGTGGATGTGGACCGCGCCAATAGGACGCGCCCGGTGCAGAAGTCTACCGAGCCACAAAATGGGCCCACCGGTCTAGTTGAGGCAGAGTATATGTGATCGCAGTCACGGGAGTAGCCTATAAACGTGTGTCTGGGGGACGAAGCGGGTTGAGGTGAAACCCCCACCGGGCAGTGCATTCTGGCGTAGGAATCGCATTCCATGGACTTCAGGTGATGGTTTTGCTGGCAACATCTGCGTCACCCCTCAACGAATGGGGTCCTGAAAAGTACCTCATAAGTCCTTTGATATTCACCTAGACTCGTGTACAGTGTAGTCTTGCGGCTGCTGGTCAATGTCCTTGACTGCCACTCAAACTTCTGAAGAATTCCGCATATGCATGATCGACATCGAACAAGAGCTGCGCATGTAGGAGGACGATGAGCTGCAGGGATCGGTGTAAAAACAGAAGTTGCACCTGACGCGACTGCTCTTCGGTGATCTCTTCGGATGCCTTCATCCCATTCAATGTTATCAGCCTACAGTCAGGGAGAAAGATTCACACCTTCACCGAGAGACTGGGAACGATTTCTGACGTACCAACCCACCATCTTACTCCTTCCCTCCCAATCCTTGCTCCCCTTGAACCTCGCATACCCCGTCACCAGCTCCTGTAAGATTGGATGCAGTTGGTCTTTCGCTCGTAACCGTAGCTTGAGTGCATCCATGAACGTGATGAAGCTTTGTGTTGTTTCTGCCACCCATTTCCCTGTCTCGGGACCCGCTTCGCTCGAATGTTCGACCGTGGCTGGGACCCCTACTTTGATTCTGTGTAAGGCCGCAGGGTGATCCATCTGGTAACGCAAGTGAGATCCGACACGGGCGTGTCTTGTGATACTACTGACTCGATATTGGGACATGAACTGTTCAACAGAAGGGACGTCTTCTTCAACTAATTTGGACATCGTCTTGTACTGGGAAAGCAGCTTCGTGCACGCCGGCGAATACCTACTCGCCAGGAAGTAAGACCTCACGAACGGGAAACGAACCGTAGACGCACTTACTCAGCGGCGGTCACCGCATCCCTCACGTACGCCCTCTCGAGATAATCCAACCCGACGATGATGCCGTAAAGAGTGGCCCTGGTCTCGAATTTCTCTCTTTCCGCGTTGGTCGTGTACAGCCGAACCTCTTCATCCATGTTGAGGGCCATCCCCATGGCTCCAGTTCGCGGGTGGTGACAAAGTGTGGAGGTGGTGAGAATTCAAGGACATCGTCATCCGTGCCGTCCGGTCCGAGCCCGCGATCTCGATCGCCTTCGCCATCTTTGAAAACCTGCATGCGGGTCGAAAATGGACTCGGACCCTAGCGCTGTTGTGAGGAAACGACTACACATCGCAGGTCTCACCCCGGCTGTATCCGCGTCGGACTTGTCTACACGACTAGGAACCTTCGGAACAGTCATCACCGTCGACGGCGTTGGCGCATTGGATGGCCTCGGAAGACCACGTCCATTTGCGTATGTTACCATTGAAGCGAAGAACTCCCAACTGGCTAGATGTGCGTGTTCTTTGTTCGCGGTGCCTTTTACGTGAACTGAGAGCGACAGGTATGAACCTGTTGAGCGGGACGACTTGGAAAGGAGCAAAGCTTCGAATCGGTGAAGCCAAACCAGATTTCCGTGAACGGTACGACACCTCACACATCTGCGGAATCCAGCCAATCAAATCCTTTATTCTCACTACCATAGAATCAAACGCGAGAACGAGGCTCCTACAGACGACCGGCAAACAAAAAAACGTCGGCTGGCTCGAGGCGTTCAAGGCGTCCACGCCTCGAATATGTCCCTCGTCACCCCTGAAAATGTCTCTTCACGACCTGGTTGGCGCGTTACGCCTATGGGTCGGATCATTCGTCCGATGCGAATGCGGCCGGGGAAACCCCTTCCGTCTTTGTCAGTCGTGACCTCTAGTACGATTGGAACAAATGACAGGAAGAAAAAACGGAAACGAGAGAAGCACAAGCTGATTAGGGCAAGGCGGAGGACCATCGATCCGACGAAGTGGGATTCGCAACATTTAAAGGGTGCTTTCTTGGATTCGATTGTTGTTGCAGATAACGATGATACCCTGCCTGTGACTGCACCTTCGAGGCCAGACACGAAGGACGATCAGGAAGATGACCCCTCCTCTGGCGAAGGCGAGGAAGACTCTTCCGAGCCCGAGTCTACCTTTGGAGGGTCCCCAACTACCCCTGATACTATCGACCGACCCCCTCCTATCGCTCACAAAAAGAGCGGTACGGTTGATACAGACCACGACTTTACTGAGGAGAAACTTCGTGCTCTCTCCCTTCTGGATTCAATTTTCGGTGGTCTAGAAGGGGACCAAGAGTGGGGTGGAAAGGAGGCATTGGACTCAGATATTGATATGCCAGAACTGCCCCCAGTGCGGATATCTCCTTCATCGAAATCCCCTCCTTCGAAAAGGGTCTTCGAGGAACCGGACCCTGTGGCTGTTGTCGAGGAGGCCTCAAGGGATTCTGAAAGTGAGGAATCCTCCACCGATACAGCTGCACCGGCGCCAGATCGCGCCCCCGTGTCTGCAACCATCCAGAACGCGAATGCGACGAAGGCAAAACTTAAAGAACTGTTCGCTCCCCAGGAAGAACAAGGTGTGTCTCCACCCACGGATCACCTCCCACAGACTTGATCTCCGTTCTACAGGCTTTTCCCTTCTAAACCAACTTGGCCTCGACCTGGAACTCGACGACGAAGAGCCCTTCCCGGCCGCTCTCCTTCCTCCGCCCGTACATACAGCCGTTCACCCATCGACGGTTACCCAAAGTTCAACCACACGGGCGTCACTTTCTCATACTCAAGTCACGCTCGATGCGAGCCAGCCCTTGTTCTTCCCTCTCTCAAAGGAAGAAAAAGCAAATAAGCACAGGAATGTGAAACTCAGAGACATCATGGACGTATTCAGAGAGAAAGGTCTGGACCCGGAGTCGACTGGATTTTACCGGACTGAGAGCAATGAGGAGATCGTGAAGAGGTGGGAGGAAGCAAAAGGCGATTTGACGCGGGATTGGAAGAGGAGGCACAGGGAAGCGGTGAAGAGCAGGAGGAGAAGGGGCGGTGTTGATGGTGACTGATTTCACGTCTGGGGGAATGGAGGCTTTGCAACCTATAGGTCTCAATGACATTGGGAGAGCGAAATGATCGATGAACCTATTATATCGAGAGTAAAACAAAGTCAATGTAAAGTGTATGCGCGATACGGCTCTTCATCCACATTCCGGAGTCGAATGCGACGCTTGTATCATGGAAGGACAGCAGCGGCACCAGTTTTGTTCGTCGTCGTCGACGACGGCTTATGTGATTGTGCTGGGATGTCGACAATGGGGAGATTAGCAGCCTTCCTGTCTGCTTTCCACTTGTCCCAGGCTGGTGTCCCAGCGGCGTCCATGAGGTCCGTGAAGATTGTTGACGACCATTTACCGTCCATCGCCAAGGTTTGCTTCGACCCATCCTCTAAAGAGCGCTCAGCACCCAGTGGAGATAATTGGTGTCGAAAGAATCCTACCAAACTCCATGGACAGACTGGACTGCCAAGTGTCCGCCTCGGTCTTCGGGATTTTGTTCACCTCGATTGCTATTGTCGGGTTGGCATACTGAATCCTCGGTAACTCGTCTTTTGCGAAATGTCTATGATTTCCAAGCATGGCACCATACAGCGCATCGGAATGAGCATAAATATCGACAACAATACGGTCATTGGGGAGGTGACACACCTGGCACCAAAATGGTCGTTCCGCATCGCGTATGTGAACTTGAGGCTCCTAAGCGACGGCGTCAGGACCGGCTTGGGGTCTGCTTTTAGTTTCTTGAGGATTTGTGAGAGCCGTGAGGGACCGAGGGGTGGCTTGGGCATCGCTGTCGACGGTCGGAGTTGGGAGGAAGAACCGGAAAGTGGGCACTGACGCGATCGGATTCGGACTCTGAACGCGTTCAAGTGTGACCACCACCTACCTCCATCTACCTACTCCCATTATGGACAAACCGGACTCTTTGGTGACGAGGCGGTCGAGACGGAGCACAGCTGGGAACAGGTACGGACGCGCTTTCAGCTCAATATTCGAAACATAAAATATTGATATCCAGGATGGAAGCCGTCATGGCCTCTGAACTGGCCCAACTCGAATCTCGGACTACAGATATACCTCAAGCAGAAGCTGAACCAGAAAAGGAGGACGTGGACTTTGAATTTAATGGTAACGTTTGCCGGGCAAAGGTTAACTTCATCGCCGTTCTAAGATCTCTCCCCACAGATGAGAAGGATGTCTTTGGATCCGATTTTGAGAGTACAGAGGATGAAGAAGAAGCGGGTGGTGATGAAGAGCGAGATTCCATCGCGGAACGATACATCCAGGAGGAAGAACGAAGGATGAGGAGGGTACGCATCTCCAAGCATTGGCCAATTATCGATCTAACCGTGGCAACGACCACTCTTAGAAAGCGAAAACGCAGCTGGAGCGGGCAACAGCCTTAGCTCATAAGCATCAACGCGCTACCTTCAATCCTGAATCGTATAAAGCCCCTGCCCCACGAACTGGCTCTTCTGATCGACGAGTCAAATCGGCAGTCATCGTCGACCCTGAAACTGGAGAGGTGGCAGAATTGAACAAACGGAAGAGTCAACGGACCTCGACGATGTTGAACCGTGCTGCTACGAACAACAGGCTGCTCAAGGACGCCAAAGAGAGGGTGAGCTTTTTCTCCCGTCATGATACCATCCAATACTCAATGGAATCAGTCCCAAGTTGTGAAGAAACCCAAGGCCCAACGTCGTGCTCCTACCCAGGAGGAACTCATCAAAAGTGCCCAGGAAACGGAGGAACAAAATGTTATTGAACATCGTGATTACCTTAAAGCCGAGGACGAAAAGCGGAAACGCGCACAATTGATACGGTCTGTGATCGAAGGCAGATTGGTGAGGTGGATAAGTAAAGTTGAAGAGGAGATCATTCCCCCTACACCGCCCGAATCTGCGACGCCCGCGGCGAGCACTCCGCATGGATATGTGACGTCGTTTCGGCCGTCAACCTCATATACAGCACCGCCATACCAAATCGGCCCTGGGCAGTCCCCATATTGGGGGCCCATCCCCGGTTCGTCTTCTCCAGGTGCATATACTAGCACGTCGCCCTACCCCCAGCCATCCCCATTCTCGTATCCCCATTCCCCATCCCAACCCCGCGTCTCCACCACCTCGAATGCGACACGACCACTCGAACCGCTTCCTGCAGTCATACAACGAAAACGGAAGATCGTGAAGAACTACGTGGTTCTGGAGAACGCGCAGACGGAGAAGGCTCCGAGGGTGAGTTGGAAGCAGACGATGGAGGGTATGTTTGGAGATCACGTGAAGTGGGAAGATCTGAGGGTGTACTCTGCGAAGAATCGACCGATGTGTGGGTTGGCCTTCCGTTCGACTGTGTGAAATTGTTTCTTATCCACGCGACGTCAGCACGTCCTCGGGAGAGGTGCCCTATCACAGGGTTGGCTGCGAACTACGTTGACCCACGAACCGGTGTCCCATATGCCAATGTCTTTGCATTCCAGGAGATCGGCAAGGTCCTCGAACACGATTACGTCTGGAACGAGGAGTTCGGGTGTTACGTTGGACAAGAGGAAGTAGTATCAGACGGAGATGAAATGCGAGAGGATTAACGCTTCTCAGGGAGTCTGCATGTATTTTTCTCGTATATCTAACTCGTACAGTGCCTAATTAACTCAACCCTACGCCAATTTCCCTACTTGGCATAATCACCAGTGTAGCGTGTGGGAGGGACACTGATAACCCGTCGGGTTCTTGAAGAGGTAAAGTTGGTGGTAGTCCTCCGCATCGAACCATTTTCCGGCCTTGACAACCTGGGTAGTAATCTTCGTCCCGTGGGGGTCGAAGTGTTTCTTCTGCACCTCTTCAGTTACCCTCTGGGCGATATCTTTCTGAGAGGGGGAGTTGTAGAAGATGGCCGAGCGGTACTCTAAGAAATAGTTGCGTTGGAGTTTAACGGTGGGCGGATATGGCGGGGTGTACTTACGAGTCCCATGGTCTGCCCCTTGACTGTTGAGAGTCGTAGGATCGTGTGTGCGGTAGAAGAATTCTGATATCACGATCCGGGGTCCCGGTCAGCACGCAATCAATTGCCAATCTCGCCTGTGAACAGCGGAGTATCAGGGACACCAGGCACTCACCAACGAGTTCAGCGTAAGTCACAATATTCGGGTCGAATTCGATCCTCAGAGCCTCAGCGTGGTTCGTAGAGCCAGAGCAAACCTCCCGGTAGCTCGGATTATCGGTGTTTCCTCCAATGTACCCGACGGCGGTCTTGAGGATACCCTTGTTTTCGGAAGGGGGATAGTGCTTTAGGAATATATGCTCGACTCCCCAGAAACACCCTCCTGCGAACGTAGCAACCTCGTGCGTGGCTTGAGTTGGGTGGCCAAAGGAACGTGGATTAGCATCCGCGACAGAAGGTGGGAACCTCGGAAGACTGACCTGAGGCGGACATGGAGTAAAGTGCGCGGTTGAAAGGTTCCGAGTGGAAGATCCCTTTTAAACGATTCAGCATGAGGTTGTTCTGGGTGGGTACTGAGCTGAATAGTGGTGGCTCAGCGCTAAGCTAGAGGTCGTGTAGTAAGCAGGGAATGACCTCGGCACAGAACTCAGCCGACCACATGATGTCTTTCCAATCAAATTTCCCACGATTGCTACTCCCCCCCTTAGCACAGGGTGGCATAATCCCAGGTTCTAGTCATGGCACCGTCCCTTCCGGATCCATGACGATCTTACTGATTAGTTCTGGCCCCGCACGGGGCCCGGTTCGGTCGGGGCCGGTTTAGCACGCGTCAGGATTGGACACACATGCTGTCCTGATCTACTGGAAGTTCACCAATGATACTCTCTCTCGTGTGGATATTCTAATGTCCCTGTAACCGTACTCCTCTCCTCTGTATCCTTTGAGCAAAGAAGTACCTACAGATCCGCCGTCACTAGCCACTGTTCCATTACTACATAAAAGGGTCGGGTTTCTGCCCAATTTCCGCCTTACAAGAGCGCATCTCCAAACTCACTGGTTTTTGTTGGGGAGGAGGGCAGGAACCCTGTTCCTCAGACTACCGAAAAGCTTATCGATCAACGGGCGTTTATCTGGTAACGTCGCTTGAACCCAAACCACCATGTCTATATCACCTCCCCGTTTCACCGAGCTCCCCATCGAACTCTCGGAACGGATACTGCTGCACATGCCTGGCATGGACATCGTCAAGATGGAAACGGTATGGCCATTGCCAATTTTCGATGATGCAGCGCTGATTTCGTGCAACGTGGCCTAGGTTAGTCGATACTTCATGGATATCGTTCGCGACTCGCCCATCCTCCAGTATCGTCGCGAGCTCTTCACTGCCGGTCTAACCGACAACCATGACCACTCTTGCAATTTGGTTGAGCGCCGGAAGCTATGCGAGGAGTACGCGAAGAAGTGGGCTGGGACAGCAAGACTAGTGAAAAGAGTCCACGAAATACCCGTCGTACGTCCGACACTCGTCTGGGGTGATATCATTGCCCTGGGAGGGGATCTCCTTGTACTCTATCCATACTCCAAGGGTTGCTTCGAATTCTTACATGTCCCACCGGTCACAAGTCAACGGTCGATTGAAAGGTGGACGATCCCTGAACTCCCTTTCAGCGTCGACCTTTTCGCTGTATACGCGCCTGACAGCCTCCTCGTTGTTAGTGAACGGAGGGGACAGTGAGTTACCAGAATTCTTATCCGCTGGCTCAACAGTTGATCACGTAAAGGTCCGTTCACATCCACTTCCTTAAACTCCAGGACGGTTCCCCTTACGGCGCGCAACCTTCCAGAGAAATCACGTACGAACTTCCGCCAGGCACCGGCTACCACTCCGTGCATCAGTTGGCCGTAACTCGTTCCAGAGTCATGATGTGTGCCTACGCCCAGTATGAGGGCGGTTCAGGTACCGTAGAGGTAGAAAGGACAATCGTATGGGACACAAAAACCGGATACCCAGTGAATACGTTCTGATTTGGAAATATGGGCGATTTACTCACCTCGCTCTCAAGGTACTCAATGTCTCGACCGGCGACAAGAACGTGTTGATCCGAGGGAGCTCCCGCGCAACCTTCCTCGACGAGTTTCGGATGCTGATGGCCAGTTCTGATAGTGTTACTGGTGCCCCCGAGTTGGTTGTATTCGACACCATCGTCCCGCAGGATCATTCCAATGGTTTTCGACGGTTTAGGTTCCCACCCAGCTACTGCGGTCAGACTTACCGTGTACATGTCGACTGTGATAGACCTTTGGGGACGGCCACCCGGGATGCACCTTTTATGGTTGACCCTACTCAAGCGGTCCTCGTCGCAGAACTTTACCGGGTTACCTCTGGCCCACGGGTTCTTCTCATCATGCGGTTAAATTCCTTGATTAAACACATGTGTTCCATGCGCGCAGACCCATGTATCTCGTGGGAGGAATGGGGAACAGGCACCGTCGCCATGGAAGTCCCCTTTTACCGCAAAAGGTTTTTCACTTTCGTCTACGGCACCCGTGTGTTGGTCGCAGCCTTTGCCGACGACGACGATCAACCCCGCCACTTTCTCTACACTTTTGACTTCAGCAAATGGGGCTGTCGCGCCCTGCCACTTTGGAGTGGAGAGGACGGTGGAATTGAGAGGAAGTTTGTATTTGAAGATGGCCGGAGGTTCGTGCTTGAGGGGGACCTGGATATGTCTCCATGGGACATGGTTTTATTGGGCAACGGGATGATAGCCCACTATCTAGACATGGTAAGTTATCTCTCTCATTCCATCGGAGCGATGTCGTATGCTAATACCGGAGCAAGACGTTCCGACCTATGCCGGAGAGTGGCATCCCTTTGGAAGTATGGGAAGTTATATGAGGCCGCCTTTCCATCCCGATGATTCGCACTGATGTGATATCATGACGGCGTTGTGCAGATAGCCGTTAGTCGTTTTGTCTGCAAACTGATGGGAATGAAATAGAGAATCAGTTTTTCAATGTCCCCGGAGCCTTATGTCGCGGGCTTCATGAAAAAAGAGTGAGTATTCCGGGAACAAAGCGACTCCTGCTTTAAATATCGGGACCCTGGGGATAGTGTAGATGTTCTGAAATCATGAGGGCAGGACCGTGTTGGTCGACTCACGGAAACAAAGGTACTGGTCATTAGTTGAGCTTGTTAGTCGAGCTTGCGAGACTCTATGGGAGTCGTAGATTAGTCAGCAAACGTAGTCCCTTTTTTGGTAATACGCGTTGCTTATCTAATTTCCGCGACCGGCCACACGAACATTCTGAATGGATCAAATTTAACATGAAAAATTTCTCGGAATAGGCAAGCTTGACATTGCCATCAGGGATACCTTCATAGATAACATTTTCATACAGGAAACACAGAAACATACAGTACACAAAGAATTGGACAAAACGTGCATCTGTGGCAGCACGTGACAGTATGCGCGATGATTGATTGTTAGGTTCCATTGCAATCCACGTGGGGTCGGACCCACACGACGATCACTGTGGGAGTTCAGCCGGGTGGATTCGACGACGATGAAGACGAAGCCAACGGCCGTTCTACAAAAATCTCGGGCTGCCAGGAGGCGGCAGAGACACGAACTATCCGGGTCAAGTACATGCTCTTCAACGGGACGTCTCCCCAGCTGCATCGCGGGTGTTCACCACCATGACCGTTCAGTTTCTCCCTCTGATGAGATCGCGTCAGATCCAAGAATATCTAATGTTCTAGAAACATACCGCTAAGAATTTCTTCACGCTCTTTGCCACTTCCGCGGCCAACTTTCTTCTTGTTATCGGTCGACGTTTTATGGTGAAATCCGCGGTGTGGATCTAATGTAATGTGTGAGATCGGTGCGAACCGAACGAACTCCACGGGTCTTACCTTTGAGTGCCAGGGCAAACACCCAACAGGCTTGAAGGAAAAATTAGTTGGCAGGACAACGGCGCAGGCCTGATTGGATATCTTACATGCAATCTAACCAAAACCTGCGGTCGGCGCTCCCCGAACAAGAATCTATCCTCTCCACCTTCAAAGCCCACCCAGTTGTCTTCTGACGCATCGGAGAGACGAATCCCCTCCTCGCCATCGACAAAGAAGTCGATGATGTTGGAACCCGTAAACTCTACTTGGTGTCGGGAGAGCTTATAGGCCTCTTGGAGGACCAGCTCGCGCGGAGTTGCCGATCTGCGGATTTGTTGTCGCCCCCGTGCCTTGTCTCTCTCGCCTTCGCTCATGGGATCCAATTGGACAGTCTCTCTCGCCTTCGCTCATGGGATCCAATTGGACAGTCTGTATGGCCTTTTCCGCGTGGGACGGATTGGCGCGCTAGAAGGTATTTCTTCAATTCTTCTATCAGAGGTGTGGTGTCAGAGAAGGAATGACCTGGGGTTGTAAAGAGAAGATCCCCGTTGGGTTTATCCCGTCGCCGACGAGTGGATCATGCTCCTGTTACGGTTTGTTAGTTCTGGGCGGATAACTCATGTTCTCGGTCACACCTGCGGAAACGGGCACCAATCATCTCGCACGGAGGGGGTGCCGACCGGATTGTGCACGACTGCGCAGTGAGCGTGAGGTATACCAGAAAGATAACCGGGGGGCGCGTCATGGGACCAGGGGTCGTTCTCGTGTTGGTCGAGCAATCGATGTAGCTCAGAGCTGAAGCCGATTATGTGCGGGTCTTCGTACGTCTGGTAGCGCGATTCCGAGTGATCCAGGTCCATTAGGAATGAGGGTCGTAAGCAGAGAGAGTTGCGATGAGTCAGGTTATTTAAACGACCAAACTCAAGGCCGGCATGCCACTTGAACATTTCGCGGGATCAAAAAATGATCGATAAACAACGAAGTGTGGCGGGATTCTCTGGAGAACGATTAACGAAGGCCGTGCACCCTCCTGCGTCATCCGGCTCCCCGAACGTTCCCGGCCCCCTAGTGTCGGGACAGAAAATGATATGAAACGGGGACCGAAGAGAGCAGGGTGGCTGCCAGCTTGTGGTGGGTTGTGATGGAACGCGCAGGCTCCCTCGTGCTGTACGGGATACTTTTGGCGGATGAGGGGTGCGAAATGATGTCGATGATTATTGAGAAGGAGCGAGACTGATCTCGGAAGATCTTGTTCATCCCAGTAGTTCGGGGAGCGAGTCGATTGGCGTGACCATAAACAGGAAAGCAGCATTGTTGCACAGTGATGGATCAGCCACCGAGGTGCTTCTGGGGATACGGTAAAGAATTTTCCGTAAGGGGTTAAATTTTAGATCTAGGACTCATTGGGGGGGCAACGGGAGAGTGGATCACCGCCGATGTTCGTCGTCCTTGGTAGTGGTGGCTGTGAAATCAAAGGCTGTGAATGTAGGTGATCACTCCATCCGGAAAATGCACATCGACTTTGTTTGACGTGCACTTTCCTCCGCTTTTCTGACACTTTATTACTACTCCAGGGTGTCAGCTTTGCCGGGATCATTACATAACTTCTAGAAGTACGTACTTCTCCCTTCTTACCGCCTTTTCCTACGAAATGATTGGAAAAAGGCGGGGAACAGTCGTTGCCAACAATCCTGATGGCTTCCTCGACCTCGCGTTCTGGTCGCAGTCCCAGATTCCCACGTATTGGGTATCTAAACCCTTATCGAAATCCATTTCACTTATCCAACAAACCCCGATTGCCTCCGGAGCGGGGATGGGGTGGGGACGCGACAATGAGAGGATAACCACGAGGCCAGATGTGATCGTAAAGGAGCGGTGGCCAGGATCCGCGCTGCGCACGACCCGACAGAGCGGCCGGGGTCTCTGCACCTTCATCGAAAGTCCCTGGGTATCCGTCTGGATTGGTTTGTAAGCGGTGTAGACTTACGGATAGTCGCCCAGTTGCGAGAGGCCCGCACGGATGACGTTCGGGGCATGCAAGACCATCCCACATCAGGAAAAAACGATCGGACGGAAAAACGTAATTTATGTATGCGACAGTGTTTGTACCTAAATATCGGTGAACATATGGAATTTACGGTTATTCGACGTGAAATGTCGTAGATTGTTGTAAATTTCAGAAAGTTGTTCAAAGCTGTTCCCGGCATGTAGAGTCGCCGGTTGTGGTACTCATACCCGAGATGGCAGGCTTTCGTGGGTATATAGCACTGCGATTGTAGTAAACACATGAACACGGTGGATGTGAGCATGGTTTTAGATGATTATTGTCGGGGTGAACTTCGCCGTGCCGACCACCACAACGCATTGAGAAATTGCTAAGTCCACACTGATCGACATGAGTCGGCGCGTTGATGCCGTCCGTGCGCATTTTCGATCGCGTGGCTCATCTTCTCCTCTCCTTCCTCCCATGACGTGGTCATGTTTCCCGCCTCCTCCCAGCATCTCCCCGCATTTCTATGATCCACAACATCCCTCCTCTTTGACATAATGCCTCTTCTTGTAATTTCAAGCACTTGCACGGCCCCGTTCCGACACCTTTCCCAACAATCGATGGTCTAGTGCTCTCCCCGGTGCAATCCCAGATGCGGTGGGTTCATTCCATTTGTTCTTCATACTCTCATCCATATTCTTATTACATTTGTTCAGAAATGTTGCCCTGAAGGTTATAGCACCCAACCCACCACACTGACTCTTTCAATGTGTCATACTGACAACCCGGTATGCTGGAGCGTACAAATTCTTAGAGTTGAGAGGGGCGGTTTGTTGTATCTTAGACTAGGTAGTATCATGTATATTGTAGCTTGCAAAATGAAAATCCCTTTGATATATATAAAACACAGAACGAGTGAGCAATCCTTATTCCAGGGAGAATGCAGGTGAAATGCTGTATTCCTTCCGTATTTCACCCATTTTTTACCGTCATTAAAACGGGGACATAGGAGATTTACAGTAAAAAACTGGCTTAGGTCGCTGACCAGTGGTCGTGGTCATTTCCCATGAATGTCATAGAAAAACCGTGAAATACTGTTGTTTTATGGAAAAAACCCTGGTCCACGCGATCGGGCTTTTCCTGATGCAACCCCGTGCACGTGGGCGGCCCACGGTGGTTTCGATGTAGCACCAATCATTTCCAATGTCTTTGGACCATACATACTATGAACCTTACTCCTGGGGAATCTCGGGGTCACTTGGCGGTCACCCGATCGAGCAGCGACCCATTCCTTCTTAGTGCACTCCCTTGTCACCGGGCCTGGGGAGAGGAATCGCCGGAGTGAAAAATGCAAGAGGCGTGACAGACTTCCATGCAAGATAAGCTTGCCAACCTGGTTAGCCAAGGCGCTCCGCCTAGCTTTGGAGGGTCGCCCGTGCACATGGCCTGGATCAATTAATTAAGCACCCGGGTTCGCCCATCGGCGCCACCGTCCAGCTCGGGACGTGTGGGGGCGGCGCTTTTTCGGTCGTATTGGGACCCGGCTTCTCTGCGTAACACGCTTCATGGGCATGCGGATCGGTGACCGGTCAGAAAACCAGCTTTCGGCGTCCAGACACACTCGTGTGACGCCTCCTCCACAAATTTGGTTAAGGCTGGAGCACAGGCTAGGGCGAGACGGACTGCGATGCACTTTTAAATGGCTTTTAGGTTACGTGTACGTTCGCGTCCAATGGCGCAGAAGGGAGGAACACGAGATCGAGTGCCATTTTGGATCCACCCCCAGAGTTGAGTGAAACACCCCTATCGGGCCATCCACATCCATGTCTGCCCCGCGCGCTCGTAGCCAACAGTAGACAACCCTTATTATTACCCGTGGGAATTGCTAGGGACCGACGAAACCGAAAGGCTGACCACTTACAGGATAAATTAGTGGCTCCTGATGCAGATGTGGCACGCAAGGATCTGCGCTAGATCACGTCAGTGATCTATAGTGAGCTTACCAGCAAGAGCGAGACCCTAGAGAAGATATCCGACAATTGCTCAGATTACGAGACGTACCTCGACGTTACACAAAAAGGTGCGGGGACTCCAGAGGAAAACACGCGCCGGGATAGCGCTCTCGTGTGGTCAATTCACCGGTCTCGAAAGCGGCAGACCGGTTCGGGGCGCTTTCGATACCCGGAGGGGTTGAGCATCCCAATGAACGAACGAAAACTGTGTTCCCGACCTCAGCTACAGCTTCCTGTGCCCAGTGATTCGTGCTTCAGATCCTTGTGCTGGATGAATTCGTGGTATATCGCAACGCCCACCAATGCCAAGGGACGTATTCAAGAATTTGCGTCTACCAATCGCAGGAAACGAGAAGGGAAATATGTCAGCGGGTCCGTGCCACGGACTCAGCAGGTCGGCAACCAGATTTTCCCCCTCATTTTACCGTTTGCCATTCGCGATTCGAGTCGGTGGCGTGTCCCCAGTTTCCGTAGTGACATATAACGGAAATAAGGTATTTCCTCTGGTGCAGCATTTGGTGGGCGACACAGGCGGAAACTATCAAAATACGAAGATACGGTCCGCCGAATCAGCTTGGGTCAAGCTGATTCCATCAGCGGACGCCCCGACCAGGAATCCACAAAGCGCCAGAAGTATTGAAAGTGACGGGAAGTGCACGGTAGTGTGCTTCCGGAAATCTAGCACTCAGGGGTGGCCGCGACTTGGCCTGATGGGGCATAGGGGTTCGTACCCAATGGGAAATGACGATAAGTACCGCCGACTATTCGACCTAGACGATAATCGTGTGAGATAAGACTACAGATATGTTAGTCTAGGTTGCGAAGGTAGAGAATATAAGATACGTACTCCTCACGAAACAGCAAAGATGTGAGGAGACGAAGGGGAAAAAACGAGCTACTTATATGACCCGTAACTATCGCGTAGGAGTTGTAAACTACTGAACATCGGAACAAAGATGCAATATTCTGATACCGACGAGCGACACAGTCCACGACTGAATCAAAGACGAGGAGACCCCATAAAAGCAGAACCGCCCACGATCAAATCAAAGACAAAAGGCTCCCATACAAGCAACATAGCTCACGATCCAATCAAAGACAAAACGGCTCCCATACGAGCAACGTAGCTCACGATCAAATCAAAGATAAACGGGCCCCATACAAGCGGCGTACCACATGATCAAATCACAGACGAAGAGGTCTCATCCCTCCGCCCTACCCACCTCCTGTTATCCATGAACGTTGGCCACTGAACGACCTCATCTTCTTTCATCGTCCTCGCGCTCATCAATCCCCCCCTCTTCATTCTTTTGTGGTGTTTTTATGTCAATGTTCCGCGAACTTTCGTTTTGATTCCTCTACTACTTTATCCTCGCTTTTGGGATGGGACGACTGAGTTCCTTTCAGTCGTGGATGATTGGGATCAGCAACAAAAGTTGGGTCACGATGACAGACGCGAGTTGGTAAATTTGCCGGGATTCCGAGTTACGATGCTGAGTCATTTGTAAGTTAATGGCGCGAACTTTTCACCTCACACTAGCCGCCCCACCGAACCGACATGATCGGTACCAGATTCCAGGAGTTCAAGTTGGCGCGCCTTCGGAAAATTTTCTCAATTGAGGTGACCGCCATTAAATACTGCAACATGTTCCACATCACGGGAAATGAGATCACCATACGGACATAGATCACACACAGGATGGACTCTGCAAAACCCTAGTAGAGCACCTCGACCAGACGCCATCAGCGACAACCCCGGGCCCATGTCGCCGGCTCCGGTCCGCGACACTGCGGAAGCAGGATTGTGGGGAGATCTCGCCCCACAGTTCCTTCCTTTGCGCTCTCGGACCCGCCACGCAATATCTGCCCTCCCTCCGCTGTAGGCAGACAATGCCCAGTGTCTACTCGGAGTAGCGCAGTCAGTGCGTTGTAGGGTCTGCTGGATGTATCATTTTTGGCACCCTCACGCCTCCTATGTCGTGAGCGAAATTCCTCCTTTCGTCCCCACGGACACACCTGCAAGAGCGGTTTGGGTGGGAATCCTGGATGCCCTGCAACGGAATGGGCACCCGTTTGTCACCCAGTTATCAGCGAACAACGCGACCTGCGCTGAATCGCCTCCGTTCTTCATCGTGACCGAGGGTATCTGGCCACGAAGCTCCGTTCCATCGCGCTGCACGCCTCAGTAATCGCAACGAATTCACACCGTTTGTCATCCTGTAACTCTGTCATCGGACAATACGCACGCTCCCAAATCGACAAAGGAAAGAACCGACCTCTCTCTCGGCCCGCTCCCCGGCCGGACCATCTGGCGTCGTTCACCTCCATCTGTAGCGATTGCGGCACGTTGTCCAAGTCACCTCCACAGGAACTCGCACGAACGCCTACCAACACCTCAGGACCCTGTTCCTGCCATAATTACAAGCACCTCAACGGGTTCACGAACTTTACAGCCCACTCTGCGATGTATGAGGGAAAGAGGTACCCGACGAGCGAACCCCGTTTCCAATCTTTCAAGGTATGTGAATTCGCCGCTGAAATCTCAAGATTATCGTCTGATAATAGCTCACTGTTCTAGTTCACCTGCAGACCCAGACTAGCCGAGCATGTAAGAACGTGCTCCCGGAAATCATCCCCAGTCCCCCGGTGAAGGCGTGAATCTCGTTTCCTGTGCTGTAGGCTGATAACATTGAATCAGATGAAGACATCCGAGGAGGTCGCCCGGGGAACAGCCGCGTCAGGTGCCACCGATTTCCGTACTTACATTAGTTCCTGCAGCTGATCGCTTTTCCTGCATGCACAGATTTTGTTCGATGTTGAAGACCTTACCATCTGAATGCCACTTTCCCTACTTCCCAAATCCCCACTGATACCTCCGATGTTCTCCTCCCCTCGAAGACACGCTGCCGGAACCGCTCGCAAAACCCGATCGCACGTACCCCGACAGCGATCGTACATCGGCCTCTCGAGTCCGGATCGCCACCTCAGTCTCCCACGACTCACGATGATCCGAGTTCTCCATTCACGTGGGAGCTTCTCCACTGCCATCCGCACAACTTGCATCAGTGTTATGTGAGTCTAGGATATGCCGTGGGCCGCAATCCTTGACGAATATTCCCGAGGGCCTTGGATCACCTCGCTGTCATCACCGAAACCGCCACCCATCTCAGGAGTCTTGTCAGTCAGGAGCAAGGTGCTTTGTTCGAGAACTCACAGAGGTACGACAACTACGCGACCTTCGATACTTCGTTGGTCAGCGTGTACGGCAAGAACATGCCTGTTCTCCGGAAGTTGAAGAAAAAGTACGATCCTCGAGGAGTCATGAACTTGGCTGGTGGGTGGAAGTTCTAATGTCCTTCAGCCCTCACGCTTCTTGCAAACAGCTATCGAAAGCAGAAGTATACGTATCCAAGTACATGGTTTTATCATAATTATTCGTGTGTCGGATATGTTCGTTCGTTATTATCTATGTGGCCAGAAGGGTCGAGTGCATCTTAAACATGGAGAGGATGTGATTTAACTCCTGAAGGTAACCCTTCGAAGAAGCTTAAAATCATGCCTTTAGGAGGAGTGCAGCTGCTGTTCCATATGAGAGCTTGAAAGGGAAATTTTAGTGTCAACTCCTACGTGAAGCCCCGAAGACGTGCGCACCCAGATGGGGTGAAGAAATGTCAACTCGAGGAAACGTACGCCAGGTTTCGCATCCGTTTTTCAAGCTATGGACCCGAACGTTCTCACATTCATTGCGAAGCCCGCCCGATCGTGACCAGAAACTCCAGGAGGCCCCCGTTTTCTTCAGTCATCAACATAAGTGTGGCTAAATAGGCCGTTAGCCATGTTGTCAGAATTTTGAGCCGGTGAGTGAAATGACTGACCATCTGATGTTGGTGTCTCCAACGACTGTGTCATCTAGACGGACGCCGACACCAAGTCTGTCTTGGCTGAGAATATCCTGGCACCATCAGATACCGGAACTGCGGCTTTCGCATCTCGTGTGAACATAACCAGGTAGGTCCACATGCCCTCCCTCCCTCTGAATTCGAGGCTGGATTCCAGCCTATCTCGTGAATACGATTGGAAGCCCTATAAGTTGAATTATAGGGTCCGGCGACTGACAACCAAAAGGACTCGGCCTGGAGGATGGTGGTCCTTGTAGCACCGGCGACGACGACGACGACGACGACAGGGCTGGGGATAATGATGGGCGGGCCTCGGCCAAGTTGACGTCACGGTCTGGAGATATTTGTTTGTTAGTGTTTGGCGACAGCTCTACCGCGCAGGCGCCCGTTTTCCCGGTAGCCTCAAGCTGCGAGGTCCGGAACTGGGTCGTCCTCTCGTTTTCCTCGATCCTCTTCCGCGTTCCTCGCAAGATTCCATGGCCGCATCCCCTCTGGCGGACTCCTAGAGTCAGCTCGATTTCACAGTTGTCCGGCCTGGTTAGCCCCCAAGCTCGAAAAGTTCAGGCTCGCGGACATCGGAGAAGGAATCACGGAATGCGAAGTCATTAGCTGGTGCGTCAAAATCGTCGTGTAACTGAAGGCGAGACTTGACCGTTCTCGTTCCGTGTGGTAGGAGCGTCAAGACTCAGGAAACGCTCCAAGCCTTCGATGTTCTCTGTGAAGTCCAAAGCGAAAAAGCTAGCGTCGAAATAACCAGTCCGTTTGACGGTGTCTTGAAGGGGCTGTCGCGCCCTGCCGCTTTGGAGCGGAGAGGACAGTGGAATTGAGAGGAAGTTTGTATCTGAAGATGGCCGGAGGCCCGTGCCTGAGGGGGACCTGGATATGTCTCCATGGGACATGGTTTTGGGCAACGGGGTGATGACTCACTATCCAGATATGGTGAGCTATCTCTCTCATTCCATCAGAGACGATGTCGTATGCTAATACTGGAGCAAGACATTCCGACCTATGCCGGAGAGTGGCACCCCTTTGGAATTTTGGGAAATTATATGATGCCCTCTTCCATCCCGATGATTCGCATTGACATGATACTATGACGGCATTGTGCAGATTGTTCTGTCCGTAAACTTATGGGAATGTTATGGAGAATCATTCTTCCCAATGTCCCCGGAGTCTTACGTCGCAGACTTCATCAACAAAACGAGTGAGCCTTCCGGAAACAAAGAGCGATTCCTGCTTTATTGATGCCTGGTCCGGAGACCAATACCGGCACCCCGGGGATGATGCAGGTGTTCTGAATTCATGGGAGTAGGATCGCGTCGGTTAACTCATGGAAACAGTATTGGTAATGTATACAGGAAACACAGAAAGATACAGACTAAGAATTGGACCACGTGACTATACCGCGTGATGGTCACATAAAAAGACTCCATTGCAACCCACGTGGCACCGGACCCACACGACGATCACTGTGGGAGTTCAGCTGGGTGGATTCGACGACGACGAAGACGAAGCCAACGGCCATTCTACAAAAATCTCGGGTTGCCAGGAGGCGGCAGAAACACGAACTATTCGGGTCAAGTACATGCTCTTCAACGGCACGTCTCCCCAGCTGCATTGTGAGTGTTCGCCATCATGACCGCTCAGTTTCTCCCTCTGACGAGATCGCGTCAGATCCAAGAATATGTAATGTTCCGGAAACGTACCGCTAAGAATTTCTTCACGCTCTTTGCCACCTCGGCGGCCAATTTCTTTCTTGTTATCGGTCGACGTTTTATGGTGAAATCTGTGGTAGGGATCTAATGCGATGTGCGTGAGATCAGTGCGAATCGAACGAATTCCACAGGTTTTACCTTTGAGTGCCAGGGCAAACACCCAACAAACTTGAAGGAAAGATTAGTTGGCAAGACAACGGTGCGCGCCCGACTGGATATCTTACATGCAATCTAACCAAAATTTGCGGTCGATGCTCCCCGAATAAAGATCTATCCTCTCCACCTTCAAAGCCTACCCAGTTGTCTTCTGATGCATCGGAGAGACGAACCCCTTCCTCGCCATCAACAAAGAAGTCGATGATGTTGGAACCCGCAAACTCTGCTTGATGTCGGGAGAGCTTGTAGGTCTCTTGAGGCACCAGCTCGCGCAGAGTTGGCAATCTGTGGGCTTGCAGCCGCCCCCGTACCCTGACTCTCTCGCCCTCATTCATGGGATCCGATTGAACAGTCTGTATGGCCTTTTCCGCGTGGGACGGATTGGCGCGCTAGAAGGTGTTTCATCAGTCCTTCTATCAGAGGTATGGTGACAGGGAAGGAACGACCTGAGGTTGAACTGAGAAGACCCCCACTGGGTTGGTTCCGTCACCAACGAGTGGATCATGCTCCTGTGACGTTTCCGTCAGTTCTGGATAGACACCTCAGGTTCTCGGTCATACCTGCGGAAACGGGCACCAATTATCTCGCACGGAGAAAATACCGACCGGATTGTGCACGGCTGTGTAGTGAGTGGGAAGTATACCAGGAGGATAACTGGTGGGTGCGTGGTGGGACCAAAGACTGCGCTCATACTGGTCGAATGGTCGGTGCAGCTCAGAGGTGAAGCCTGTCATGTGGAGGTCGAGGGGGTCGAGGACTTCGTATCTCTGGTAGCGTGGCTCCGAACGATCCGGGCTCATT
>Ga0307517_10001871_pt1 | contig 34464 bp, 33 predicted proteins | sample 23_EM_MG_FD_194515 | JGI IMG/M metagenome (GOLD analysis project Ga0307517, IMG submission 194515) | Populus trichocarpa ectomycorrhiza microbial communities from riparian zone in the Pacific Northwest, United States - 23_EM | ecosystem: Host-associated > Plants > Roots > Unclassified | place... | reverse complement strand
ACGGATTGCGGTGCGCCGCGCGCGCTCCTATGCTCCGGCCACTCCGAACCGCAGCAGGCAGCCCACGCGATGAACTCCACCCCGGTGGCCGACTGGCAGCAACTGTCCGCACTCTACGAGGCGGCGGACGCACTCGACCCGGTCGCGCTCGCGGCCTGGCTGGCGCAGTTGCGGGCTCAGCCGCACCCGTTGCTGAACCAGCTCGAGCAGATGCTCGCGGCGCGCGCCGAGGTGCAGCACAACGGCTTTCTCGGCACGCTGCCGCGCATGCCGGTGCCGCCCGAACCGGAGGCGGAGGTGTGGGCCGAGGGCAGCCGCGTCGGCCCGTACCGCCTGGTGCGCCACCTCGGCGAGGGGGGCATGGCCGAAGTCTGGATGGCGCAGCGCGACGATGGCGCGTTCCAGCGCACGGTCGCGATCAAGCTCCTGTTCCGCCATGCCGGCAGCAGCCAGCGCGACAGCTTCGCGCAGCGTTTCGCGCGCGAGCGCGACATCCTCGCGTCGCTCAACCACCCGAACATCGCCGGCCTGCACGATGCCGGCGTCACCCCCAGCGGCCAGCCCTGGCTCGCGCTCGAATACGTCGAAGGCGAAACGCTGACGCGCTGGTGCGACACGCGGCGCCTGGGCATCGCGGCGCGCGTGCGCCTGTTCCGCCAAGTCCTGCTCGCGGTGCAGCACGCGCACGCCAACCTCGTGATTCACCGCGATCTGAAGCCGGGCAACATCCTGGTCACTTCACAGGGCGAAGTGCGTCTGCTCGATTTCGGCATCGCCAAGCTGATGGAGCCCGAAGGCGGCGCGCTCGCCGAAACCGAGCTGACACGCCAGGCCGGCCGGCCGATGACGCCGCAGTACGCTGCGCCAGAGCAGCTGCTCGGGCAGCCGCTGACCACCGCGTGCGACGTGTATGCACTCGGCGTCGTGCTCTACCAGCTGTTGTGCGGCGAGCGCCCCTACGAGCTCAAGCTCGACTCGGCCGCGCAGCTCGAGCAGTCCATCCTCGAGATCGAACCACGCAGCCCGAGCCGGCGCACGCTGACCGACGCCACGGTCCAGGCGCGCGCCAGCACCAGCGTCGCGCTGCACCGGACCCTGGCCAGCGACCTCGACGCGATCGTGTTGCGCGCGCTCGCCAAGAAGCCGACGCAGCGCTACGCCTCGGCCGAGGCCTTCCGCGCCGACCTGGATCACTGGCTCGCCGGCGAGCCGGTCGAAGCCCGCGTGCCGAGCGCGGCCTACCGCCTGAGCAAGTTCGTGCGGCGGCATCGGCTCGGCGTGGCGTTGGGTGCGGGTGCGGTGCTGTCGCTGATCGGGATCACGGCCGTGGCGGTGGTGATGGGATTGCAGGCGCGAGAAGATTCGGCGCGGGCCGGGGCGGCGCGGGATTTCATGCTCGGGCTGTTCAAGCGGGCGGATCAGGAGAAGGCGCGGGGGGCGGACGTCACGGCGCGGGAGTTGTTGGAAACGGGACGAAAAGATCTCTTGACGCGGCTCGCGGCGCAGCCGCGGTTGCAGGTCGAGCTATTGCAAGGGATTGGAACGATTCAGCGGGACATGGGCGAATACGTCGGTGCCGACAGTTCCTATGCCGAAGCGGCTCGGGTATATGGACAACTCGGTATGCCGCGTGAAACTGCGCTGGCGTTAACGGAACAAGCCAATGCCGCTGCTCGTGTGGGCAACTTGCAATTGGCGCAGTCGGTTTTGCGGCGAGCCAAGGATGTACCGGGTCGCCAGACGACTGATTTGGGACTCAATGCGCGAATCAGCGAAGTAGAGGGTTGGATCGCATTTGCTCAGCGCGACTTCGTGCGGGCCAGGGATCTTTTCAATCACAGTCATGAGAACGCACTGAAGGCCTTTGGGCCATTCGGTTCGAAGACGATGGACGCCATGCGCGGACAGATGTACGCCGAGCGACAATTGCGTAACTTCGATGCAGCCCTTCGATTGCTCGACTTGCTTCAAGTCGCGGCTGCAAAAAGCGCGGAAGTTGATGCAACAGACTTGGCTGCAATTGCCAAAGATCGCGCGGACCTGCTTTTCAATGCGGAGCATTTCGCCGAGTCACTTCAAGTGGCAATCGCGGCGTCTCCCAAGTGCGCCGCAGAGCTCGGACCGAATCACATGATGTGCAGGACCCTGCTGCTTAGTAAGGTCAACGCCATGTTGAGGCTTGGTTTGACAGAACGCGCCAATAAGGAAATACCAGCCCTCGAAGCGATTGCGAACGATCCGAAATCCCCCGCGCTGCAAGCCAACACCTTGCTCACTATCCTCAAGTTGGACTTGACTGCGGACGATCAGGTGCGGCAGGCGGTCACCTTCCAGAGGGTCAAGGCTCTTGTCGAGTCCAGTGCCGGCGATACGTTCGGCCCCACTTTCAAGACCAAGGCGCTGCTGGTCCTGGCTGAAGCAAGGCTGCGGTCTGCCGACCCACTTGAAGCTGAACGCTTGATAGAGAAGGCCATTTCGTTTCAGCGGGGGGTCGATGGCACATTGCCGACGACGCTAGAAGTGGCGCTTGCGAAGTCGCTCCGCGGAATTGCGTTGCTCGAACGTGGCCGAGGCGCCGATTCTCTCCAAAGTTTGTCCGAGGGCCGATCCGACTCCCTCAAGTTGTTCGGCCCAAATGCCGCTATGACCTGCTTGGCTTCTTTCAATCTCGCTCTGGCGCTTGAACGACTGAGTCTCAGTGACGAGGCACTGGCCCTGGTCAATCAAGCCGAGCCAGCCCTTCGAGAGGCCATGGGAACGAGCGCACCCACATACTTGCGAGCAAAGAGCATTCAAGAGCGACTTGAACGCGCGAATCGGGTCGTTTCGCCCAACAGCCATGTCCCTGTGCCTCCTGCGACGGATGGCACCTCTCGAGGGAGAGGCCAGTCGATTGATTTCTTTAGCTGACAACCGGGAGACCCCATGAGAGTAGACATCAGATTGCCTGCCGCTATCGCGCTTCTAGCACCCCTGGCTGCATCCGCCGCCACTGAGGGTGCGCCCCAGGTCTTCTTCTATGCTTTGGGCGGGGGCGCCCTAGGGGGCTTCCTAGGCGCGCTGTTCGCCTGCTGGCTCTGCAAGCGCATGGGCTCGAAGAACGACAAGGATCCGCGGAAGTAACCACGTCCCTTTGACCGGCGCGCCTGTGGCGTCGGTCCATCGTGGCGCCGGTTTCACCTGTCCGGTTGCCGCACTATTTTGCGTATGTCCTTCTGAACCCCCTTCGACGGGGCAAGGAGCGAACGCATGGACATCCACGACACCCCCGAACCTTGGCACTCGCCGGAGCGCGCCTGGGTGCCGATGATGTGGCTCATCCGCGCCGTGGCGATCAGCCTGGCCATGGTGTTGTTCGCGCCGCTGTTGCAGCTGGTCACGTCATGATCATGAGCGCCTTCGCGCCGACGACGCTTCGCTCAGACGCGCTCCAGATCGAGGACGCAGCTGTCACCCGACGCCTCGCGCCACACCTCGACTGAACTGGCCGGCAGCGCGAGCTTGCTGAGACTTTCGGCGATGTAGGCGCAGAGGCCTTCCAGGGTCGGGAACCCGAGACCGGGAACCTCGTCGAGGAGGCGATGGTCCAGTGTGGCCTTGATGCGATCCACGGCGTTTCGCAACAACGCGACGTCAACGACCATTCCGGTGCTTGGGTCGGGCATCCCCTTGACGGAAATTCTGGCGTGGTAGGTGTGCCCATGCACGCGTCGGCTCGCGTCCGTCTCGAACTCGCGATTCAGGGTGTGGGCGGCTTCGAAATAGAAGCGTTGGCTGATCTGGTAGTTCATCAGCGTATCCCGACCACTTTGTGCATCTGCACGCTCAAGCTCCAGCGCGGGTCGGTCAGGCACTTGTCGATCGCCCAGGCGGTGTTCTGCGTTCGCAGCGGTCCGTCCATGGGTTGCAGCAGCTTGTGCGTGAACGGCATCGAAGCGAGCTCGTCGAGGTCGAGCCCGGCCTGCGGAACGACCACCTTCAGCTCGTTGCCCGTCATCAAGCGCAATGGCGCGCCGGCCTTCGGGCTGACGCAGATCCAGTCGAGCCCCGGCGGTGCGGCCACAGTCCCATTGGTCTCGATGGCCACCTCGAAACCTCGTTCGTGCAGCGCCGCGATGAGCGCGGCATCGACCTGGAGAAGCGGCTCGCCGCCGGTGAGCACGCAAAACGGACGCGCGGTCTGCGACGCCCAGAGCGCGGACATCTGCGCTGCCAGCGTCTCGGCATCCGCGTACTTGCGGCCAAGCGTTCCGTCGGTACCGACGAAGTCGGTGTCGCAGAACTGGCAGACGGCGGTCGCCCGGTCTGGCTCACGGCCGGACCACAGATTGCATCCTGCGAATCTGCAAAAAACAGCGGGCCGGCCTGCGTTGGCGCCCTCGCCCTGAAGTGTGTAGAAGATCTCCTTCACGGAGTAAGTCATGACGTCCTCTTCGATGCTGCTGTGCCTCGCGTGCCCCGTTCAGCACCGCGGGTCGCGCATCGCAAATGCGGGGGCGGATTTTACTTGGTGCGGGGTTTGCCTCGCGGCTTCATCAGGCAACCTCCGTGCTGCGCACCGCGGTATTCGCCTTGGGAACGGCCCGGCGGCTCATGGGCCTGGCCGGCGATCGATCCGCGTCATCGCGATCAGCCTCGCGATGGTGTTGGTTGCGCTGCCGGTGTCCGGTTTCGCGGCGTGGCCCCGTATTGCGCAGTAAGGCCCCCGACGTCCGGGTGCCACGCAGCCGCAAGACCGAGGTCCCCATGAGTCATGCCTTGAATCGGATGCCGCCGAATGCCGGCCTCACCGTCCGCTCGCCATTCGGGCGCGCGCCCATGACTCCGGGGTGGGCCGCGCCCCGTGACGCCATTGCGGCGGCCGGTCGGGTGCTCGACGACGTGCTCGACAGCTGCGGCTCCGGCCTGGATGCGATGCGCTCCGGCGCCCGCGTGACCATTCTGCGCGACGACCGTTTCGATGCGGCGGTGAGCCTGTACCGCGACGGCCATTGGGCGCTGGCCTTCGAGCGCCTGGCCGCGCTGGCCGATCAGGACCACGCGCCGGCCGCCAAGCTTGCGCTGCTGATGCTGCGCTACGGGGTGTCGCTCTACGGCGTCTGTTTCGCGGCGAAGCCGACGCAGGTCGCGCGCTGGGCTCAGCGGGTGCTGCGTGCGACTTCGCGTGCCACGGCCTCGCCGAGCTCGATCACCGCCAGCGCGTAGTAGCTCGACCAGTTGTAGCGCGTGACGGCGTAGAAGTTGCTCGTGCCGATCACGTAGCTCGGCGCCGCATCGCCGTTCTGCAGCTCGACCAGCGCGAGCTTGCCGATGCCGCCCGAACCGGCCAGCCGCGCGTCGGTGGCGAAGGCGGAAGCGTCGATCTGCGCGCCGCGCTCGACGACGTCGGTGAGCGTGAAGCTGGGCAGGATGTCGGGGCCGAGCAGCACTGCGCGCTCGGCCGCATCGACCGGCACCGCCACGTCGAAGCGTGTCGGCAGCTCGCGGCGCCAGCCGAATTCGGCGAGGTAGTGCGCGACGCTGCCGATCACGTCCGCCGGGTTGCCGCGCAGGTCGACATGGCCGTCGCCGTCCATGTCGACCGCGTACTTGTTGAAGCTCGACGGCATGAACTGCGGCATGCCCATCGCGCCGGCGAAACTGCCGGTGAGCGACGACGGGTCGGCTCCTTCGCTGCGGCACAGCACGAAGAAATTCTCGAGCTCGTCGCGGAAGAACGCGCTGCGGTCCTTGCGACCGACAGGGAAATCGAACGCGAGCGTGGCGAGCGCGTCGACGACGCGGAAGTTGCCCATCTGCTGGCCGTAGATCGTCTCGACGCCGAGGATGCCGACGACGATCTCGGGCGGCACGCCGAACAGCTCCTCGGCAACCTCCAGCCATTTCTGGTTGGCGAGCCAGAACGCCACTCCGGCGCGCACGCGTGTGGGCTCGATGAAGCGGCTGCGGTACGCGGCCCAGTTCTTCGCGGTGCCGGCCGGCGGCGGCATGATGAACTTGGCAACGCGCGGCACGAAGCGCGCGCGCTGCAGGCTCGCCTGCACCCACGCGGCATCGAGGCCGCGGCGCTCGGCGAGTTCGGCGCCGAACGCCATCACGTCGTCGCGGCGGCCGTAGGTGACGAGGTCGGGCGCGTCATCGGCCGGCTTGGGTGCGCGCTTGGCGGCGAGTGCAGGCGGGGCGGCGCCGAGCAGCAGCAACGCGCCGGCGAGCAGGCTCAGCGCGCGGCGCTGCATCGGGGGGCGTCGAATCATCGTGCGGATTATCGAGCCGGCCGCAACCCACGCGCGTGGGACACGAACGCGCGCGTCAGCGCCGCGTCCGGTCGCGCGAGGGTCGTGCGGCTGTAGCGCTGGCGCTCGAGCGCGTCCAGCAGTGCGGCGAGGGCCTCTCCCTGTGCGCCGTACTGCGCGCGCACCCGCGCGGCGAGCGCGCGCGGTGCGTCGTGGGCCGCGCTGTCCAGCCCGAGGCGGCGCAGCGCGGCGCGCAGCCGCTCCATCTGGCGCACCCACGGGTCGATGCGGTGGCGGTCCCACCAGGCCCAGGCGGCACCGCCGAGCGCGAGGCTGCTGAGCGAGACGATCAGCAGCAGCGCCAGGTCTTCCCAGCTCGGCGAGTCCACACCCAGGCTCTTCAGCACGTCGATCTGCTGCCCGCGCGAGTAGTTCAGCACCCACTGGTTCCAGCGGTTGTTGATTGCCTCCCAGCCGCCGCGCAGGCGCGCCAGCAACTCGGGACTGACGTTGCCGAGCGCGCCGGCCATCAGGCCCGGCGGTGGGGCCAGGCGGCTGCCGCGGTCGATGCGGTCGGGCGCGACCGCGGCCGTCGGGTCGGCGCGAACCCAGCCGGTGCCTGGTTCCCAGTATTCGGCCCAGGCGTGCGCCGAGCTCTGCCGCACCGCGTAGTAGCCGTCGATCGGTGCTGCATCGGTGCCCTGAAAGCCAGTGACGATGCGTGCCGGCACGTTGAGCGCACGCATGATCACGACGAAGGCCGAGGCGAAGTGCTCGCAGAAGCCCTCGCGCCGATCCAGCCAGAACTCGTCGACCGCATTCGCGCCGTACTCGCCCGGCGCCACCGTGTAGGTGTAGCGCTGGGTTCGGATGTGCGTCATCAGGGCCGCGGCCAGCACACGCGGCGGTGCGTTCGCATAGGCCGGTTGGCGACGCAGCTCGGCGGCCCAGGCGAGCGTGCGCGGGTTGTAGCCGGCCGGCAGTTCGAGGGCTTCGCGCAGCGCCGGCGTGCTGGTGCGCGGCCCGTGCGTGAACTGCGGCCACGCCTCGGCCTTGAAGCGCAGCCGCTCGATCACCGGCCGATCGGTGAGCCATTGCAGATCGGGCAGCGCGAGCGTGCGGTAGCCCTCGATCGCCGGGGCGATGCCGGTCGCTTCGAGCAGCGGCAGCGAGGTGATGCGCAGCGGCTCCAGCGTCATCTCGTAGCGCACCGGGTCGCCGCGCACCTGCAGGTTGCTGGGCGCGCGCAGGGTCGCGAAACTGTCGAAATTGGCGACGCGCCACTCGTGCCCGTCGAAACGCGTCAGCACCGGCCCGCGAAAGTACATCGCGCCAGGTGCCGGCGGCGGCCCATCGAAGCGCACGCGCAGCGCGATGCTGTCGTCGAGCGCGAGCTCGGCCACCGAGCCCATGCGCATCGTGTTCGACAAGCCGGTCTTGACCTGGCCGTCGCTCGGCACCCCCCACAGCGGCCCGATGCGCGGGAACAGCACGAACATCAGCGCCATGATCGGCGCGCCCCACAGCGCGGTGCGCGCGGCGAGCGCGCCGGCCTGGCGCAGGCTGGGCTGGCCGACCGGCATGTGCACCAGCACCAGCGCGGTCAACAGGCCCCACACCGACACGAGCATCGCCACCGCGACCAGCAGCGATTGCGAATAGAGGAAGTGCGTCAGCACGATGAAGAATCCGAGGAAGAACACGACGAAGGCGTCGCGCCGTGCGCGCAGCTCCAGCGTCTTCAACGCCATCAGCACGACGACCATCGTGACGCCAGGCTCCTTGCCGAGCAAGGTCTGGTGCGACCACAGCGTCAGGCCGGCGGCGAACAGCAGCACGGCCACCAGCACCCAGCGGCTCGGCAGCGCGGCGTTGTCGAGCGCGAGCCGGGCGCGCCACAGCAGCACCGCCAGCGTCAGCAGCGAGCACCACGCGGCGAGGTGGCCGACATGCGGCAACACCGTCCATCCGATCACGAACAGCATGAACAAGGTGTCGCGCGCGTCGCGCGGCAGGCGCTGCCAGCCGAGCCAGGCCGACGCGCGTGCCTTCAGCGCGGCCGGCATCACCGCCACAGCGCGAGCGCCTCGAGGCAATGGCGGCGATGCGCATCGCCGCTGGCCAGATCGAGTTCCCGATCCGGTAAACGCAGGCCGTATTCGGCGCCGGCGCGGTGCGCCGCCAGCGTCCACGCGGCCAGGCGCGACAAGCGGTCTTCGGGCGCGAGCGAACCGCAGCCCTGCCAATCCAGCCACAGCGCCTGGTGCACCGCCGCGCTGGTGTCGCGGCTCACCAGATCGCCGCCGGCCTCCATCGCCTTGGCGGCTTTCTTCCAGGCGATCAGCTTGGGCGGATCGCCGCGGCGGTAAGCGCGCACGCCTTCGACCTCGCCGCCATCGTTGATGCGCGCCTGCGCCGCACCGCCGGCCACCGCACGCGTCAGCGGCAGCGCGGCCGCCGGATGCTCGGGTTTCGGATAGACGAGCAGCTGCGCGGCCGGTCGCCACACCGTCCAGGTGCGGAACAGCCCGAGCGGAAAGCGCGTCTCGGCGCCGAGCGTGGGCACCTCATGGCGCCCGCGTGCGGTCGCGACGAAGCTGAGCTGGGCGCTCGCCTGGCCGAGCGCGGGCACGTTGATCCAGCTCAGCGTCCCGGGCGCCGCGCTCGCGACCTTGAGCCCGATGCCGAAGCGCGCCGTGCCCGGGCTGGTCAGCACGACGTCGAGCAATACCGCGTCGCCGACAAAGGCCGGCGCGACCGGCCGGAGGTGCAGCGTCAGCCCGCGCAGCGTCGCGTGCGTGATGTGCATCGAGACCACGCCGCTGCCGGCGAGCAGGAAGGTCAGCACGTAGCCAAGGTTGAGCTGGTAGTTGATCGATGCGAGCAGCAGCACGATCACCGTCACCGCGAACAGCAGCCCGGCCCGGGTTGGCAGAATGTAGACGTTGCGCTGCGTCAGCTGCAGCGTGTCGGTGCGCGCCTGGCGCGACTGGGCCCAGCGCTGGAAGCGCTGGCGCAACTGCCGGGCAGGGTTGAGCATGGCGGCCGGCATCGAACGGATCAGGGCAGGGCGACGGCCTCGATCATCGCGCGCACCTGCTCCTTGCTGCCGCGGCCGGCACCGGCGACCGGCACGAGGCGGTGCGCGATCGTCTGCGGCAGCACGTACTGCAGGTCGTCGGGCGCGACGTAGTCGCGCTGGGCCAGCAGCGCACGCGCGCGTGCCGCACGCAGCACCGCGATGCCGGCGCGCGGGCTCAGGCCCTCGACGAACCAGCGGCCCGAGCGCGTCGCTGCGATCAGGGCCTGCAGGTAGTCGAGCAGCGTGTCCGAGGCGTGAACCTGCTGCACCGCATGCTGGGCCGCGACCAGCTGTTCCGGCGTCATCAGCGCGCTCAGGCCATGGATCGCCTCACGGCGGTCCTGGCCGGCGAGCAGCGCGCGTTCGCTCGCCTGATCCGGGTAGCCCAGCGTGATGCACATCAGAAAACGATCCAGCTGCGATTCGGGCAGCGGGTAGGTGCCGAGCTGATCGCTCGGGTTCTGCGTCGCGATCACGAAGAAGGGCTTGGGCAGCGCGCGGGTTTCGCCTTCGACGCTGACCTGGTGTTCTTCCATCGCCTCGAGCAGCGCGCTCTGCGTCTTTGGCCCTGCGCGGTTGATCTCGTCGGCGAGCAGCACCTGCGCGAACACCGGGCCGGGGTGGAACACGAAGCTCTCGCGGCTGCGCTCGTAGACGCTGACGCCGATCAGGTCGGAGGGCATCAGATCGGCGGTGAACTGGGTGCGCGAGAAGCGCAAGCCGAGCGACACGGCGAGCGTGTGCGCCAGCGTGGTCTTGCCGACGCCGGGCACGTCCTCGATCAGCAGGTGGCCGCCGGCGAGCATGCAGGCGACGCAGTCTTCGATCTGGGCTCGCTTGCCGACGATAATCAATGCGATCTGATCGATCAACGCGGTGAGTTGTGCTGCGAGCGCTTTGTCCATCCAGGCACCATAACCGAAAATCTGACACGCTTATGACGACTGCTTACTACACCCATCCCGACTGCCGCGCGCACGACATGGGCCGCGGTCATCCCGAATGCCCGCAGCGGCTCGACGCCATCGAGGACTACCTGCTGGCCAGCGGCCTCGACATCGCGCTCGAACGCCACGAGGCGCCGCTGGTCGATCTGGACGACGTCGCGCTCGCGCACGCGAGCGGCTATGCCAACGAGCTCGGCGACCTGCTCGAGCGCGTCCAGGCCGACGGCCGGATGCGCGCGATCGACCCCGACACGATCGCCAGCGCCGGCACCTGGGCCGCGGTGCAGCGCGCCGCCGGCGCGGCGGTGGCGGCGACCGATGCGGTGATCGACGGCCGCGCCGAGAACGCGTTCTGTGCCGTGCGCCCACCCGGCCACCATGCGACGCGCAGCGCCGCGATGGGCTTCTGCTTCTTCAACAACGTCGCGATCGCGGCGCGCCATGCGCTCGACGTGCGCGGCCTGGAGCGCGTGGCGATCATCGACTTCGACGTGCACCACGGCAACGGCACCGAAGACATCATCGCCAACGACGAGCGCGTGCTGATGGCGAGCATCTTCCAGGACCGCCTGTATCCGTTCAGCGGCGGTGTGCCGCTCGGCACGAATATGGTCAACGTGCCGGTGCCGGCCTACACGCGCGGGGCCGAGGTGCGCGAACTGATCGAAGCGAACTGGATGCCGCGCCTCGAAGCCTTCCGCCCGCAGATGATCTTCATCAGCGCCGGTTTCGACGCCCACCGCGACGACGACCTCGGCCAGCTCGGCCTGGTCGAGGCCGACTACGAGTGGATGACCTTGCGCATCAAGGGCGTGGCCGAGCGCCATGCGCAGGGCCGTATCGTCTCGTGCCTGGAGGGCGGCTACAACCTCGGTGCACTGGCGCGCAGCGTGGCCGCGCACCTGCGCGTGCTGGCCGGCGTCTGAGGATGGTGGCACTGCCGCGGGCCGAGCGCCGGGCCGCTCCCAAGCCGGCCCGCCATCCCCCCGGGGGATCGGCCGGCGTACTCGACGGACGAGGGGCCTCATGATGAGTGCCCAAGACCTGAACGACCTGCTGGGCTCGCTGACGCAGCCCGGCGCCCTCACCGAGCTGGCGGTGCTGGCGGGCTGCCTGACGCTCGCGTGGGGCATCGTGCGCCTGGTGCGCGGCCAGCAGTCGCCCGAGGGCTCGATCTGGTTCGGCCGACGCATCGTCGACGGCGTGCTGTTCCCGGTGCTCGCACTCGCGCTGGCCTTCGCCGCGAAGCTGGTGCTGAAGGCGACCACTACCGCCGCGGTGTTCAAGCTCGCGGTGCCGATGCTGATCTCGCTGGTCGTGATCCGGCTCAGTGTGCGGGTGCTCGGTGTCACGTTCCCGGCGGCGCGCTGGGTGCGCATCCTCGAGCGCAGCATCTCGTGGCTGGCGTGGATCGCGGTCGTGCTGTGGGTCACCGGCGTGCTGCCCATCGTGATGGATGCGATGGACGACGTGAGCTGGAAGGTCGGTGCCAGCCGCATGACCTTGCGCAACATCGTCGAGGGCGCGCTCACCGCCGGCCTGGTCTTGATGCTGGCGCTGTGGGTTTCGGCCGCGATCGAGAAGAAGCTGCTGCACGGCACCGGCAACACGCTGTCGCTGCGCAAGATGGCCGCGAGCATCGTGCGCGCGGCGCTGTTGTTCGTCGGCCTGCTGGTCGCGCTGTCGGCCGTCGGCATCGACCTGACCGCGCTGTCGGTGCTCGGCGGCGCGATCGGCGTCGGCGTCGGCTTCGGCCTGCAGAAGATCGCGGCCAACTACGTCAGCGGCTTCGTGGTGCTGGCCGAGCGCGCGCTGCGCATCGGCGACATGGTGAAGGTCGATGGCTTCGAAGGCCGCATCACCGACATCCGCACCCGCTACACCGTGATCCGCGCGCTCAACGGGCGCGAGTCGCTGGTGCCGAACGAAATCCTGATCACGCAGCGCGTCGAGAACTCGTCGCTGGCCGACCCCCAGGTCGTGGTCAACACGGTCGTGCAGGTCGCCTACGGCACCGACGTGCGCGCGCTGCGGCCCAAGCTGATCGAGGCGATACAGCGCGTCCCGCGCGTGCTCGAGCAGCCGCAGCCCGGCGTCGAACTCGCCGAGTTCGCGGCCGACGGCATGAACCTGAGCATCGGCTTCTGGATCGGCGACCCGGAGAACGGTCAAGGCGGCGTGCGCTCCGACGTCAACCTCGCGGTGCTCGATCTGTTGAACGCCGAGGGCATTCAGATCCCGTTCCCGCAGCGCGTGATCCATGCGCTGCCCGCCCCGCCCGACCCGGCCGCGCCATCGACGCCGCCCACGCCCAGCTGAGGTTCGTGGACCACAGCCTCCTCTCCGCCTTCATCCTGCTGCTGCTGGTGCTGGACCCGCTCGGCAGCCTGCCGGTGTTCATCCCGATCATGCGCGACGTGCCGCCGCCGCGCCGCACCTGGGTTGCGGTGCGCGAGGTCGGCATCGCGTTCGGCGTGCTCGCCGCGTTCATGTTCCTCGGCGAGGGCTTTCTGCACGTGATGCGGTTGTCCGAGCGTTCGCTCGAAGTCGCCGGCGGCGTGATCCTGCTGATCATCGCGATCCGCATGATCTTCAGCGTTGAGGGTGGCGTGTACGGCGTGGCCGAGGGGCGCGAGCCCTTCATCTTCCCGCTCGCGGTGCCGCTGCTCGCCGGGCCGTCGGCGATGGCGACGGTGCTGCTGCTCGCGTCACGCCAGCCCGACCGCATGCTGTCGTGGGTTGGCGCGCTGGCCGGCGCGATGCTGGTGTCGGGCCTGGTGCTGCTGCTGTGCGAGCGCATCCGCCGGCTCATCGGCGACTCGATGGTGTCGGCGGTCGAGAAGCTGATGGGCCTGGTGCTGACCGCGATCGCGGTCGAGATGGTGTTGGCCGGGTTGAAACGCTACTTCTTCGAGCCTTGATCAGCCTGGCGCAGGTACTCGGCGCGTGCGGCCAACGCGGTGTCGGTGAAGTCGGTGAACAAGCCGTCGAGGCCGAGCGCGTAGTACTGCAGGTATTCCTGCTTCGGGTCGCCGCGGTAGCTGGCCGCCAGGCGGCGGTTCTCGTTGCGGAACGTGAACGCGTGGACGAACAGGCCGGCCTTGTGCGCGTCATTGATCAGCGTCGTCGGCGTCAGCGTCGTGGCATCGGCGTCGTTGATCTTGCCGTCGCCGTTCAGGTCCAGTACCTTGCCGTCGGCGCCGAGCTGGCCCTTGACGCTGACGATGTAGCGCTTCCATGGGCCGATGCCGTCGGCATAGGTCTTGATCTCGGCCAGGCCGGCGGGCGTGACCATCGCATCGAAGTTGCGCTTGTCGCCGGCCAGGGTCCAGTCGTAGGGCCGGTCCGAGGGCACGCCGAAGGTGACCGCGCCGGTTTTTAGGTCGACGCTGTCGCCGTCGATCAGCTGCACCATGCGCAAGGTCGAGCCCTTGCTGCGCATGTACTTCAGGCTGCCCGGCTCGAACGACTGCAGCAGCACCGGCGCGCTGCGGTTGTTCCAGCCCGCGTCGCTCAGCATCGCGAGCAGCTTGTCCTCGAGCGGCAGGCCGAGCTGCCGGAAGTAGCTCGGGTTCTTGGTCTCGGGATAGATGCCGATCGTGCGGCCGGTCTCCCGCGATTTGCGCTGGGCCAGCGCGATCACCTCCTGGAAGGTGGCGATCTTGAACTGGCCGTTGAACTCCTGCGGGCGCTGCGCGTCGGTCGAGATCGCACCCAGGGTCTTGACCTCGGCGAGCGTGAAGTCGTTCGAGAACCAGCCCGTCTGCACCTCGCCGTCGATGCTCGTCGTGCGCTTGCGCGCGGCGAACTCGGGGTGCTTGGCGACGTCGGTGCTGATCGCCAGGTTCGGGTCGTGACGCGCGATCAGCACGCCGTCTTTGGTGGAGATCAGGTCGAGCTCGATGTAGTCGGCGCCGAGCTCGATCGCCTTCACATAGGCTTCGATCGTCTCTTCCGGCAGGTAGCCGCTGGCGCCGCGGTGCGCCGCCACCAAAGGTGGTTTGCCGTCCAGCGTCTGCAGCGGCGCGACAGGCGTGCTCGCGCACGCGGCGAGCACCAGGGCGGCGCCCGCCACGGTGATGCAGGAACGAAGCGAAGGGTGAGGTGTCGACATGAAGATCCGGAAGTGATGAGAGAAGGAGAGGTGTCAGCGCGGCGGCAGCGTGCCGGCGGCCACCGGCGCGGCCTCCAGCACCGCCAGGTCGCTTTCGTCCTTGAGGCCGACGCCGGTGAGGCCGCGGCGCAGGGCCTCGCGCATCAGCCAGGCCAGCTTGAAGGCGGCGACCTCGTACGACAGGCCTTCGGGCCGGACGTTGGAGATGCAGTTGCGCTCGGCGTCGTGGCGCCCGCGGCGCGGGCCGTGGGTCAGGTACAGGCCCAGGCTGTCCGGCGAACTCAGGCCCGGCCGTTCGCCGATCAGCATCACCGAGAGCCGGGCGCCGAACAGCTCGCCGATCTCGTCGGCCAGCGCGACGCGCGCCTGCGCCGCGATCACCACCGGTGCGAAGCGTGTGTCCTCGGGCAGCCGCCGGCGCAACGCCGCCAGCAGCGGCACCGCATGGCGCTCGATGGCCAAGGACGACAGGCCGTCGCCGATGACGATGCAGACCTCGGGGGCCGCGCCGAACGCGGCGGCGCCGCCGTCGCGCAGCCGTGCCGCATCGTCCGCGTCGAGTTGGCGCCCGAGGTCCGGACGGCGCAAATAGGTGGTGCGGTCGGCGGCCCGGCTGCGCGCGTGCACGACGGCCCAGCCTTGGGCCTGCAGCGCGCGCTCCAAAGCATCGGCATCGAGCGCCGCATGGATGGCGTCGCGCGCCATCGCGTGGGCCCAGCCGAAGCGCAGGGTTTCGTCGGTCGGCATGCCGCTGCCGGCGCGACCCAGCGCCAGCCGCGCCGGGGTCGCGGCGCGCCAGGTGTGCCAGGGGCTGGTGGTGACCGGCGAAGCGGGTGGCGGGATGTCGTCGGCCATCATCAGCACGCCAGGGCCGTCAGCGCGTCCATGCCGGCCAGCAGGCGGTTGGCCTGCGGCGGCAGCAGGCGTGCATGCGTCCCGGTGATCTGCATGCGTTGCAGCCAGGTTTCGAATTCGGGTGCGCGCTTCAGGCCCAGCGTCTCGCGCAGGAACAGCGCGTCGTGGAACGAAGTGCTCTGGTAGTTCAGCATCACGTCGTCCGCCCCCGGCACGCCGATCAGAAAGCTCAGGCCCGCGGTGCCCAGCAGCACCAGCAGGTTGTCCATGTCGTCCTGGTCGGCCTCGGCATGGTTGGTGTAGCAGACGTCGCAGCCGATCGGCAGGCCGAGCAGCTTGCCGCAGAAGTGGTCTTCCAGGCCGGCGCGGATGATCTGCTTGCCATCGAACAAATACTCCGGCCCGATGAAGCCGACGACGGTGTTGATCAGCAGCGGCCGATAGCGGCGCGCGAGTGCATACGCGCGTGCTTCGCAGGTCTGCTGGTCGACGCCGAAGTTCGCGTTGGCCGACAGCGCGCTGCCCTGGCCGGTCTCGAAATACATCACGTTGTCGCCCAACGTGCCACGCCCCAGCGCGAGCGCCGCCGCGTGCGCCTCGTCCAGCAGCTCGGGCGTGACGCCGAAGGACAGGTTGGTCTTCTCGGTGCCGCCGATCGACTGGAACACCAGGTCTACTGGCGCGCCGGCCTCGGCCAGCCGCAAGGTGTTGGTGACATGGGTCAGCACGCAGCTCTGGGTCGGGATCTCGAAGCGCTGGATCACCTCGTCGAACAGGTACAGCAGGCGCTCGAGCGTCGGCAGGCTGTCGGACGCCGGGTTCAGGCCGATCACGGCATCGCCGGCACCCAGCATCAGGCCGTCGAGCGTGGAGGCGGCGACGCCGCGCAGGTCGTCGGTCGGATGGTTGGGCTGCAGCCGCACCGCGAGGTGGCCGGGCAGACCGATGGTGTTGCGAAAGCGCGTGAGCACGCGGCACTTGCGCGCGACCGCGATCAGATCCTGGTTGCGCATCAGCTTGCAGACGGCCGCGACCATCTCGGGGGTGAGGCCGGGCGCCAGCGCGCTGAGCGCCTCGGTGCTGGCCAGATCCGACAGCAGCCAGTTGCGGAAGTCGCCGACCGTCAGATGGGCCACGGCCGCAAATGCGGTGGCGTCGTGCGTGTCGATGATCAGGCGCGTGATGTTGTCGTCTTCGTAAGGTACCAGCGCCTCGTTGAGAAAGCGCGACAACGGCGTCTCGGCGAGCACATGGCGCGCCGCCATGCGCTGCTGCGCGGTGGCCGCGCCGACCCCGGCGAGGTAGTCGCCCGAGCGCGCCGGGCTGGCCATCGCCATGACCTGACGCAGGTCATCGAAGGCGTAGACCTGCGCTTCGATGGTGGTGCGGTAGCGCATCGTGCGCTACGCGCCGGCCAGCATCTCGTCCGGCGCGGCCGCCTCGCGCTGCGCGGCGGTCAGCCGGAAGTAGCCGTACGCGAGCGCCATCAGCGCCAGGAACAGCAGCGTCAGCATGGTGTTGAACCAGACCATCGCCCCCAGGCACACCACCCCGAGGCCGAGCGCGATCGCCGGGAACACCGGGTAGAAGGGCGCGCGGTACGTGCGTTCCAGCCCGGGCTCGGCGCGACGCAGCTTGAACAGCGCGGCCATCGAGATCAGGTACATCGTGATCGCACCGAGCACCGACATCGTGACGATGTTGGCGGTGAGCGTCTGGCCGCCGAACTGGATCCATTCGTCGCTGAAGATCGCCGCCACACCGATCACGCCGCCGGCCAGCAGCGCGCGGTGCGGCGTGTTGAAGCGCGGGCTCAGCGCGGCGAAGGTGGCGGGCAGGTAGCCGGCCCGGGCGAGCGCGAAGATCTGGCGCGAATAGCCCATGATGATGCCGTGGAACGATGCGATCAGCCCGAACAGGCCGATCCACACCAGCATGTGCAGCCAGCCGCTGCTCTCGCCGACCACCGCCTTCATCGCCTGGGGCAGCGGGTCGTTGATGTTGGCGAGCTTGCGCCAGTCGCCGACGCCGCCGGCGAAGATCATCACGCCGAAGGCCAGCACCAGCAGCGTGAGGATGCCGGTGGTGTAGGCGATCGGGATGGTGCGGTGCGGGTCGCGCGCTTCTTCGGCCGCCATCGCCGCGCCCTCGATCGCCAGAAAGAACCAGATCGCGAACGGGATCGACGCGAAGATGCCCGAGATCGCCGCGCCGTTCAGCACGCTGCCGCCGGCCCAGCCGTTGGCCGTGAAGTTGGCCAGCGACCAGCCTGGCGCGACCACGCCCATGAACACCACCAGTTCGAAGATCGCCAGCAGCGTGACGAACAGTTCGAAGGTCGCCGCGATGCTGACGCCGACCCAGTTCAGCGCGATGAAGATCACATAGGCACCGAGCGCGAGCAGCTTGGGGTTGGCGGCCGGAAACTGCACGTTGAGGTAGGCGCCGATCGCCAGCGCGATCGCCGGCGGCGCGAACAGGAACTCCACCAGCGTGGCGAAGCCGGCGACGAAGCCGCCGGTCGGGCCGAAGGCGCGTCGCGCATAGGCGAACGGCCCACCCGCGTGCGGGATTGCGGTCGACAGCTCGGTGAAGCTGAAGATGAAGGTGGTGTACATCGTCGCCACCAGCACCGTGGCCACCAGGAAACCCAGCGTGCCGGCGGTGTTCCAGCCGTAGCTCCAGCCGAAATACTCGCCCGAAATCACCAGCCCGACCGCGATGCCCCACAACTGCACCGGGCCGAGCACCTTTTGAAGGCCATGGGAGGAGGTGGACATGCGGATTTCCTTGGCAGGGGGCACGGTCAGGCGCGATGCCGTGATTCGAGCAAACGACGTGCCCACACGGGCCATTTTTCGGCCGGTTACAAGGCGATGTTCGGCGAACTGCCGTCGCAGACGCTGCGCGGCGCGCAGCGTCTGCCCCTGGGCGCCGCTCAGAAGTCGTACGAGGCGGTCACGCCGATCGTGCGCGGACGCAGGTAGTAGGCCTCGCTGACGCCCTGGATCGACGGCTGCTGGATGATGCGCTGGTTGTTCGTCAGGTTCTTCGCGAACACCGTGAACTCCCATCGGTCGAGCGACAGCCCCGCGCTCGCATCGGCGGTGAAGTAGGCCGGGCGGATGTAGTCGCTCGACGACTTCACCACCGTGCCGTGGCTGGCGCCGGTCCACTGGCCGCTGCCGCGCACGAACGCGGTGCTGTTCGCGAACGCCGCGAAGCGGTACTCGAAGCCGAGCCGCGCGCTGTACTTCGGCACGCCCTGGATCTGATCGCCCTTGCGCGCGTTCACCTCGTTGTTGTCGTCGAAGCCGAGCGCCGGGTTGTCTTCGGCGAAGACCGCGTGGACCCAGCTCGCGCCTGCGGACAGGGTGAGCGCGTCGGTGGCACGCCACTTCGCTTCGAACTCGAGCCCGTCGACCGTGGCACGGCCGGCGTTGGTCTCGAAGTCGAAGCCCGATTGCGGCAGCACGACGTTCTGCTGGATGTTCTTCCAGTCGATGTGGAAGGCCGAGACGTTCAGCGACAGCCGGTTGTCGAGCAGGCGCGACTTGCTGCCGATCTCGTAGCTCCACAGGCTGTCGGAGTCGAAGGTCGGCGGCGGCGTGCCGGGCAGGCCGAGCGTCGCGAGATCGGTGGCGACCAGCGGCGTCAACGGCACCGGCCGGTTCGCGCCGCCGAGGCGGAAGCCCTTCGCGGCGTTGGCGTAGACCGAGGTCGAGGGGCTCAGGTCCCAGCTGACCGCGAAGCGCGGTGTCACGGCATTGCCGCTGCTGTCGATCGCCGCAGTCACCGGGCCACCGGCGTAGTAGAAATCGCCTTCGCGGGTGAAGGCCTGCGTCGCGCGCAGCAAACGCACCCCCGCGGTCGCTCGCAGCTCGCTGCTGACGTTGTAGGTCAGCTCGCCGAACAGCGACGACTGCTTGTCCTTGTAGTGGCGCGCGCTGTAGTACGAGCTGTCGCCGGTGAACGCGCCCGGGAAGCTGTCGGCGAGCTGCGCCGGATCGTTGATGTCGGCACCGGCGGCGGTGAACGCGGCGTTGATGCCGAAGATCGGCTCGTTGTCGACCACCTGCGTCTTGGTCTGCGCGAAGTACGCGCCGCCGATCCAGGTGAGCGGGCCGCGGCTCGCGTCGTAGTCCTTCGAGGCCAGGCGCAGCTCGAGCGAGGTCTGGTCGATCTTGTTGCCGAGCTGAACCGCCGACGGCAGGCCGGCGACGACGGCGGCCAGCGCCGGGTCGGTGATCACCGAGGCGATGTAGGGCACGTTGATGTTGGTGCCATCCTGGATGCGGTCGAAGCGGCGCTGGTAGCCGCTCAGCACGCCGGTGAAGTCGCCGAATCCGAGGTCGCCGGTGACGGTGAGGCTGGGCACCGTGAGCTTGTCGGTGGCCGGCTCGCGCACCGGCTTGCTGGTCTGGAAGATCGACAGCGCCGGTGTCGCGCCCGAAGGCAGCTGGTAGCTGCCGACGTTGAGGTAGGCGGCATCGATGTCGTGGCTCTTGAAGCGCTGGTAGAACAGCGCCGGCGTGATCGACCAGCCCGGGGCGAAGTCCGACTTCAGCGCCAGCTTCAGCACGTTCCAGTCCGAGCTGTTGATGCCCTTGTCGATCACGTTCAGCGTGGTCGGCGAGACCTGGTCGATGTAGCCGCTGTCGTGACCGGTCTGCACGCCGATCCGCAGCGCGGTGTTGCCCTGGATCAGCGGCACGTTCAGGACCGCCTGCGCCAGATAGTTGGTGCCGCCGTGCGAGGTGCTCGAGACCTCGGTGTAGGCGTTGCCCGAGAACGCCTTGGCGTCCGGCTGCTTGCTGATGAACTTGATCGTGCCGCCCAGCGAGCTGGCGCCGTAGAGCGTGCCCTGCGGCCCGCGCAGCACCTCGACGCGGTCGAGGTCGAAGAAGCGCGGTTCGGCCGTGCCCTGGCTGTACAGGTTGCGCGTGGTGAGCGAGACGTCGTCGAGGTAGATCGACACGGTGGCCGAACCGGCCTGCGAGCTGACGCCGCGGATTTCGAGCGTGCTCAGGCCGGCACCGGCCTGCGACGAGAACGACAGGTTCGGGACGCTGCGGCTCAGGTCGGTGACGTCGTTGATGTGGTTCTCTTGGATCGCCTCGCCCGACACGACCGAGACGCTGAGCGGCACCTTGCGCACGTCCTCCTTGCGCTTTTGCGCGGTGATGACGATGGCGTCCAGCGTCGAGGACTTGGGGGCGGCGGAGGCCGCCTCGGCCGGGGCCGGGGCTTGTTGTTGCTGCGCGCGCGCGTTCATCGCGGCGAGGCAGGCGAAGGTCACGGCCGACAGGACCGCGGGGCTCACATGGTTCTTGCGCACGGGTTCTCCTCCAGACGATGTTTTGGAAAACGAGGCGGGAGCACGTTGCATGCCCGCTGCGCGGTCATAAGCTCAGCGCCCGCGCAGGTGGGACGGTGCCTCCAGCCTTCTGGCCAATCTCGACAGCACCAGCGTGATCACGAGATAGACCGCCGAGATGAACAGATACGGCTCCCAGTAGCGCGAGTAGGCGCCGGCCACGGTGCGCGCGGCGAGCGCCAGCTCGCCCAGCCCGATCGCCGACACCAGGGACGAATCCTTCACCAGCGTCACCGCCTCGTTGACCAGCGCCGGCACCATGCGGCGCACGGCCTGCGGCAGCACCACGTAGCGCATCGCCTGGCGGTGCGTCAGGCCGATGCTGTAGGCGGCCTGGGTCTGGCCGCCATGGATGCTCTGGATGCCGGCGCGCAGGATCTCCGAGATGTAGGCGCCAGCGTTCAGCGTCAGCGCGAGCGCGCCGGAGAAGAAGGCGCCGTGGCTCTGACGGAATTCGCGCGCGGCCTCGCCGCCGAGCAGCAATCCGCCATCGGGGTGGATCAGCATCGGCATCAGCGCGAAGTGCACGAGCAGGATCTGCACGAACAGCGGCGTGCCGCGAAAGAAGCCCACGTAGCCGCGGGTCACGACACGCAGCACGCGCCAGGCCGCCGCCGACAGCGCCGAAGCCGGCCGCGGGGCGTCGGCCGAGCTGCTGATCAGGCCGAGCACGACGCCGAGCAGCAGGCCGCCGCTGATCGAGACGATCGTCAATTGCAGCGTCATCCACGCGCCCGCGGCGAACAGCGGCCAGTAGCCGCTGAGGATGCTCCAGCGCAGGTCCAGCAGGCCCACGGCGCGGGCGGCTTATTTCGACGCGGGTACGGCGGCGGTGGGCGCGGCCGCCGCTGGCGCGCCCAGGTACTTGGCGTAGATGCGGTCGTAGCTGCCGTCGGCACGGATCTCGGCCAGGCCCTTGTTGATCTTCGCGAGCAGGTCGGCATTGCCCTTCTTGACCGCGATGCCGTAGTGCTCGGGCACGAAGGCCGCATCGCTCACGGTCTTGAAGCGCGAGCCGCTGTTGTTGGCGACGTAGTTGATGACGACGCCGTTGTCGGCCACGACCGCATCGACGCCGCCGGCCTCGAGCTCCTTCAGCGCCAGCGGCGTCGACTCGAAGCGCTTGATGTTCGCGCTGTTCTTGCCCTGCAGCTTGGCGACCGCCTCGTCGCCGGTGGTGCCGGTCTGCACGCCGACCTTCAGCGATTTCAGGTCGTCGAAGCGCGTCACCTTGGAATCGTTCTTCACGGCGATCAGCTGGTTGGCGTCGAAGTACGGGTCGCTGAAGTCCATGGTCTGCTTGCGTTCGTCGGTGATCGTGATCGACGAGACCAGCAGGTCGCGGTCGCCCTGGGCCAGCGCGTTGAAGATGCCTTCCCACGGCGTGTTGACGAACTTGACCTCGATGCCGGCTTTCTTCGCGACGGCGCTGACGACGTCGATGTCGAAGCCGACGATTTCGCCCTTTTCGTTCTGCGATTCGAACGGCGCATAGGCCGCGTCGGTGCCGACGACATAGGCGCGCGCGCTTGTCGCGACGGGTGCGGATGGCGCGGCGGTCGGCGCGCTCGCGCTCTCCGGCTGCTTGCCGCAGGCGACGAGTACGAGAGCGGCGAGGGTGGCGCAACCGGCCTGGACGAAACGATGCAGCGCGAGCTTGGTCATGGGGTTCCTGCGGGCGTTGGACGGGTGGTGACGGGCCTGCGGCAGTATAGGAGGAGGCCCGCGCCGGCGGCTGGGTCCCCGCTCACGGTGTCGAAAGCCGATCCAGCTCTTCTGCCGTGAAGCCGGCCGCCTTGCGTGCCTCCAGATTGAACGGTCCGCGCAATCTTGGTGCACCGTAGCGGGCCGCGAGTTCGGCATACGTCGCGATCGGGTCGAGCTGGCGCTCGGTGCAGAGCACGCGGTACCAGTGGTTCCCGACGGCCACGTGACCGATCTCGTCGCGCAGGATGATGTCGAGGATCTCGCCCGCCCGCCGATCGCCCGCACCGACCAGCTTGGCTCGAATCGGTGGCGAAGCATCGAGCCCGCGCGCCTCGAGCGTGCGCGGAACGAGCGCGATGCGCGCGAGCAGATCGTGCTTCGTCTTCTCGGCCATCTCCCAGAGCGCGTTGTGTGCCGGGAAGTCGCCGTAGCCGAAACCGAGGGTCTGCAGGTGGTCGCGCAGCAGCTGGAAGTGAAGCGCTTCTTCCTGAGCGACGCCCGTCCACTGCCGGTAGAACGCGTCCGGCATGTCGGCGAAGCGCCAGACCAGATCGAGCGCCAGGTCGATGGCGTTCAGCTCGATGTGCGCCAGCGCGTGGATCAGCGCGGCCCGGCCCTCGACGCTGGCCATCGAGCGCTGCCTGACCTGCGTGTGCGGCACCAGCTCAGGACGAGCCGGGCGTCCGGGAATTCCGATCGGCTCGGCGAGCCGGTCCGATGCAGCCACGGGGAGGCCGACCTCGATCCGTCGCACGCCATCGGCCTTGGCGTCCGGGTCGCACTGGAGAAGCTGTTGCAGAGCGCGCTGTCGCAGGGTCACGGAAGAGGCCGATGGGCTCGAGTGTCCCCATTATTGATGAACGACCCGACGGGTCGCGCGACGGCGCCCGAGCCGTTCGCGCGGCCTGAGCGCCGGACGCGTTGAGCGTCAGAAGGTGTCGATCGGCTCGGGTCTCGATCGCATCACCTGCGCGTGCTGCAGTGCCTCTTCCGCCGCGGGGACCGAGGGGTCCGGCTCCGGTGCGGCGATGTGCGCCGGCCGGGCCACCGAAGCAGTCGATGGCGGCGCCTGGCCCGTCGGCGACGCGCCCGCGAGCTGGATCACCGTGTACGCGACGGCGCTCAGAAGGGCAACCCACAGGGTCAGCTTGCTCAAACTCGAGACCTTGGATTCACGCATGTCTTGCTCCCTTGCGACCCGCGCAGCGGAGCGCGCGCGGTGTCTGAGCAATCAACTTAGGCGCCGGTCGAGGACCTCGACATCCCTAGCCTGGAACGACCTGCAACAAGGTGCAGGGCACGACGAAGGTTCATCCCTAGAATTGCGGATTTCGATCGACCACCCGCCGCACAAGGTTCTTCTCCATGGCCGTCTACCAGCTCGACACGCTCACGCCCCACCTGGCCGAGACCGCCTGGGTCGCCGACAGCGCGCAGGTGATCGGTAACGTGGAGCTGGCCGAGGGCGCGAGCGTCTGGTTCGGCGCAATCCTGCGCGGCGACAACGAAGTGATGCGCATCGGCAAGAACTCGAACATCCAGGACGGCAGCATGCTGCACGCCGATCCGGGCTTTCCGCTCACGCTCGGCGAGAACGTCACGATCGGCCACCACGTGATGCTGCATGGCTGCACGGTGGGTGACGGCTCGCTGGTCGGCATCAAGTCGGTCGTGCTCAACGGTGCAAAGATCGGCAAGAACTGCCTCGTCGGCGCCGGTTCGTTGATCACCGAGGGCAAGGAATTCCCGGACGGCTCGATGATCATGGGCGCGCCGGCCAAGGTCGTGCGCCCGCTGACCGCGGAGCAGATTGCCGGTCTCGCGCGCGCGGCCGCGCACTACGTCGACAACGCGAAGCGCTACGCCGCTGGCCTGAGCAGGATTGCTTGACCCGATGGCCGAATTGCACAAGTTCATCTTCGACGGCCTGCCGGTGCGCGGCATCCTGGTGCGGCTCACCGGCAGCTGGCGCGAGGTGCTGGCGCGCCGTGCCGGTTCTGGTGAAGGGCAGGTGGGCGATGCGTTCGCGCCGCCGGTGCGCGCCTTGCTCGGCGAGATGGCGGCGGCCGGTGTGCTGATGCAATCGAACATCAAGTTCAACGGTGCGCTGGTGCTGCAGGTGTATGGCGACGGGCCGGTGAAGCTGGCCGTCGCCGAGGTGCAGGACGACCTCGCGTTCCGCGTCACCGCGAAGGTGGTCGGCGAGGTGCCCGAGGCGGCGCGGCTCGAGGCGATGGTCAACGTGCACGGCCGCGGCCGCTGCGCGATCACGCTCGACCCGAAGGACAAGCGCGCGGGCCAGCAGCCGTACCAGGGCGTCGTCGCGCTGCACGGCGACCGGCGCGAACCGCTGCAGGAACTGAGCGAGGTGCTGGAGCACTACATGCTGCAATCCGAGCAGCTCGACACCAAGCTGATCCTTGCCGCCAACGACGAGGTGGCCGCCGGCCTGCTGATCCAGCGCCTGCCGGTGCAGGGCGCCGGCAACCTCGAATCGGCCGTGCGCAACGAAGACCGCATCGGTCTCGACGAGGCCTACAACCGCATCGCGCTGCTGGCCGGCACGCTGACGCGCGACGAGCTGCTCACGCTCGATGCCGACACGGTGCTGCGCCGGCTGTTCTGGGAAGAGCCGCTGCGCCGTTTCGCACCGGTGCACGGCGAGGCCGGGCCGCGTTTCGCGTGTTCGTGCTCGCGTGTGCGCGTCGGCAGCATGCTGAAGAGCCTGGGGTCCGACGAGGTCGACGGCATCATCGAAGAGCAGGGCCGCGTCGAGATCGGCTGCGATTTCTGCGGTGCGAAGTACCACTTCGATCCGGTCGATGTCGGCGAGCTGTTCACGCCGCCGACCAACCAGCCGCCGGGGTCGTCGGCGACGCATTGATTTGACAGAGCCCCTCGGCGAACGGCTACGTTCGCCGATCCCCCAAGGGGATGCGGGCCGGCTTGGGGCGGCCCGGCGCTCGTCCCCTCGCGACTACTTCAGCTTGTGGCCGCAGACGCCGCAGAACGCATCGTCGCGGCCGACCGCCGAGAGGCATTGCGGACAGGCCAGGGCCTTGGCCATCGCGGGCATCGTGGAGTCGACCGGGGCCTCGCGCGGTGCGGCTTGCGGCGGCGCCGCCGAGTACGCGGGCGGTGCGTGCACGGAGGCGGTCGGTGCCGGCGATGACGAGGATGGCGCGGCCGCCGAGGAACGCGCCGACTCGCGGGCACGCTCGGCCGCGTCCTTCGCCTTCTGACCCAGGTCGGTGGCCTGGCGCTTCGCATCGTCGAGGCGCGACCTCAGCGCGGCTTCGGCGGCCGCACTGTCCAGCCCTTCGGTGACGCGCAGGTAGACCAGGTTCAGGCCGAGCAGGTTGACCAGCGACAGCAGCGAGCCGGCCAGCGCCCACAGCAACCCGGCGCCGATCCCGGCCGCGATCGCATAACCCGCACCGCCCATGCCGCCGCCACCGAACTCGCCACCCTGCCGCATCATGCCGATCATGCTGCCGAAGGCTTCGCCGCCGAGGATCGAGGTCGACATGCCGATGCTCGGCATCAGCCCGGTGAAGAGCACGCCGAACACGATGAAGCCGACGACCACCGAGAGCACCCAGACGACGGCCATCAGCAGCATCGCCTCGACCAGTCGGCTGCGTGCGATCGCCAGCGCCTGCGCGATCGCGCGCGTGATCGTCGCGCCTTCCCAGATCGCCGGCAGCGCGAGAAACATGCACAGGAACAGGCCGCACAGCGTCAGGCCGAGGACCACGACCGACAGCGGAAACACGACGACGAACAGGATCGGCCCGAGCACCGGGATCTTGCAGACCAAAACCACGATCGCGACCGCGACGAACACCACCAGTGCGAACGCGAACAGCGCGAGCCCGAGCAGGATGAACTTCGGAATGCACATCAGGCCGTCGGTGATCGCGCGGCCGAGCTCGCGCGAGGGCCGGCCCTTGGCCTGGTCCATCAGCAGCACGCCGGCGGCATTGACGCCGGTGGCGCTGGCGATGAACAGGCTCAGGCCGCCGAGAAAGGCCATGAAGAAGCCGAGGCGCGCGGCCAGGAACGAGAACAGTCCGAACACCAGCACGCCGGCAAACATGCAGCTGGCCATCGCGATCAATGCGCGCCGGTTGCGCAGCCCGTTGATCGCCTGGAACATGCTAGAGAACGCATCGGCCGAGAGGCCGCCGATGGGCGCGGACGGGGTGCTGTTGTCGTGGTTCATCGCGGATCCTCCTGGCATCAGTCTTGTTGTCGGCGCCGGTCGTCGGCCGCGCGCAGGCGTTTGCACAGCGGCTCGTCGGCGTGCTCGCGGCGCGCGCACTCGCGCGATTCGCAGATGCCTTGCACGATCGGATTGCCGCCCGCGCAGGTCTCTTGCGCGGTGCGTGGTGTGGTCGCTGCGGGCACCGGTGTGGCGGCGGTCGGCGCCGGCGCGGCCGGCGCCGCACGAGCGCGCGACTCGTCGGCACGGCGGCGCGCGGCGTCCTGCTCGGCGGCGCGGGCCGCAGCCTGCGAGGCGGCCTGCTGCTCGCGTTGCTCGCGCAAGGCCTTGGCACGAGCGTCGCGCGCGGCCTTGTCCTTTTCCTTCGCGAGCGCGGCGGCCGAGGCGGCGCTGGCGTCGACCGGCGGTGCGGCGATGGCGGTTTGAGCGGGCGGAGGCTCGGCCGGTGGTGGCGGTGCAACGACGATGGCCGGCGCCGCCGCGGGCGTCGCCTCAGGCGCTGATGCCGGAAGCGGTGACGGGGCGGGTGTGGCGCTGACCTCCGCGGCCGACGCGGCGGCGGGCGCTGATGCAGCGGGGTCGTCCGGGGCCGCGACTGTGCCGTGCGAACTCTTGAACCACCACGCCGCGCCGGCGATCAACACGATCGCGAGCACGCCCAGGACCATCCACAAACCCGTGGGCCGGACCGGCGGGGGTGGCGGCGGCACGGGGCTGCTGGCCGGCGCCGCACTGCGTGCGCTCGCGGGGCGCGGTGGCGTCTTCGGGAAGACCGATGATGGCGGTGCGGGTGCGGGTGCTGCGGTGACCGCCATCGGTTCGGGCTGGAACGCCGCAGGCACCGTGACTTGCAGCTGATCTGCCCCGCACTTCACGCAAAAGCGCGCGGTCGCCGGGTTGATCGCGCCGCATGCCGGACAACTCATGTCGGGCAGCGCGGCGCTGAGGCTGTCGAGGGGTGCGGCGCTCAGTGCGGCGCCGCAACCGCGGCAGAACCTGGCGTCGTCGGCATTCTGCGTGCCGCATTTCGAACAACCCTTGGACATCCGGGTGTCTCCTGATGAGGCGCCTCGTGGTTCAGCGCGCGCCATTCTCGCCGCGAACGCCGAGATTCGGCAATCGGGCGTGACGCTCGCAGTTCGCGTCGCCGCAGCGTTCGCAATGCCAGTGCCAGCGGGTGTTCTCGACGTCGCCGTCTGCGGCGGCGTGCGGCTCGAGCGCGCGCTGCACGCTCGCGAGTGCGGCCTGCAGGCGCGCCTCGCCGTGCCCGAACACCACCGAGTACGCGACGCCTGCACGCGCCAGCGCGGCGCGCACGAGCGCGTCGACCGGCTCGCGCACATGCGGGCCGTCGCGTTGCAGGCCGTCGGCCTGCCAAGGCAGGTCCAGCGCGGTCAGCAGGCTCAGCCCGCAGGCGTCGCGATGCGCGGCCTCGGCGATCGGATAGAGGCTGGTGTCGCCGAACACGGTGTCGCTGTAGACCGCGATCATCAGCGCCGTGGTGTCGGCGAACACGAGCTCGTGCGTGCGCGCGGCCAGCGCGATGCGCCGCGTCTGTTCGGCCGCGATCTGCGCCTGCTCGTCCTGTCGCGGCGTGCGGCCGTGGGCGTCGCAGAACTCGCGCAGGACTTCGGGAACGAGGGTGACACGGCGCCCGTTGCGCGAGAACTTCTCGGCGAGTGCACGCGCGAGCGTGGTCTTGCCGGTGCTCTCGGCCCCGATCAGTGCGACAACGAGGCTCATGCTGCAGCGAGCCGACGCCAGGCGCGCCAGCCCATGAACGACATCGCGATGAACAAGCTGTACAGCAGCGTCGTCAGCCACAAGCCCTTGTACGCGAACAGGCCGACGCTGACAATGTTGACGACGACCCACGCGGTCCAGTTCTCGATGTACTTGCGGCCGAGCAGCCACTGGCCGATCACGCTCGCGGCGGTCGGGAATGCATCCCACCACGGCACGTCGGTGTCGGTGTAGGTCTTCAGGAACAGGCCTGTCGCGGGCCAGCCGAGCGCGAGCGCGGCGAGCAGCCACCAGCGACCGTGCGTGCCCAGCGAGCGCACGTGCAGCGCGGCGCCGCTCGCTTCGGTGCCGCGCAGCCACTGCCACCAGCCCCACAGCGCGACCAGCGCGAAGAAGATCTGCAGGCTCGCGTCACCATACAACCGGCTGTTCCAGAACAGCGCGAAGTACAGCAGCGAACTCACGATTGCCAGTGGCCACGCGAGCGGGTTGACGCGCATGTTGAGCACGACCATCAGAATGGCGAGCACGAAGGCCACGACCTCGAGCGCGCTCACCGGCGTGGCCCAGACCGTGAACGCGGGCGCGAAGAAGGGCTGCAAGGCCCGCAGCAGCGCGTCCACCGGTGGCTGGTGTGTCAGTCAGCGCCTGGCCGTGGTCACCTGGACGAGGATCTCGTCGGGCTTGACCATGCCGAGTTCGTAGCGCGCCTTCTCTTCGACCATTTCCAGGCCTTCCTTGAGGTCGCGCACCTCGGCATCGAGCTGCGCGTTGCGCGTCTTCGCGGCCGCGTTGGTCGCCAGCTGCGTCTGCAGCTGGCCCTGCAGGCCCATCATGCGCGGTACGCCTCCCTTGCCGAACCAGAGCTCGACCTGCACCAGGGCGATCAGCGCGATGAGGGCGGCGGACAGGTAGCGCATCAGAGCTCCGCGGGCCGAGCGCCGGGCCGCTCCCAAGCCGGCCCGCATCTGCGCGGGGGATCGGCCAACGTACTCGTTGGACGAAGGGCTGTCATCTCAGGTTGTAGAACGCGCCGCGGCCCGGGTAGCTGGCGACGTCGCCGAGGTCTTCCTCGATGCGCAGCAGCTGGTTGTACTTGGCCATGCGGTCGCTGCGGCTCATCGAGCCGGTCTTGATCTGGCCGGCGTTCGTGCCCACCGCGATGTCGGCGATCGTCGAGTCTTCGGTCTCGCCCGAGCGGTGGCTGATCACCGCGGTCCAGCCGGCGCGCTTGGCCATCTCGATCGCGGCAAAGGTCTCGGTCAAGGTGCCGATCTGGTTGATCTTGATCAGGATCGAGTTCGCGACGCGCTTCTCGATGCCTTGCTGCAGGATCTTCGTGTTGGTGACGAACAGGTCGTCGCCGACCAGCTGCACCTTCGCGCCGAGGCGATCGTTCAGGTGCTTCCAGCCATCCCAGTCGCCCTCGTGCATGCCGTCTTCGATGCTGATGATCGGGTACTTGTCGACCCAGGCGCTCAGGATGTCGGTCCACTCGGGCGCCGTCAGCACCAGACCTTCGCCTTCGAGGTGGTACTTGCCGTCCTTGTAGAACTCGCTCGCGGCGCAGTCCAGGCCGATCGCGATCTGCGAGCCGGCGGTGTAGCCGGCCTTGTCGATCGCCTCGAGGATCATCTGGATCGCCGCCTCATGGCTCGCGACGCTGGGCGCGAAACCGCCCTCGTCGCCGACCGCGGTGCTGATGCCCTTGTCACCCAGAATCTTCTTCAGCGCATGGAACACCTCGGCGCCGTAGCGCACCGCTTCGCGGAAGCTCGGCGCGCCGACCGGGATGATCATGAACTCCTGCAGGTCGAGGTTGTTGTTGGCGTGCGCGCCGCCGTTGATGACGTTCATCATCGGCACCGGCATCTGCATGCCGCCGGCGCCGCCGAAATAGCGGTACAGCGGCAGGCCGGATTCTTCGGCCGCGGCGCGCGCCACCGCCATGCTGACGGCGAGGGTCGCGTTCGCTCCGAGGCGGCTCTTGTTCTCGGTGCCGTCGAGGTCGATCAGCGTGCGGTCGAGGAATGCCTGCTCGCTCGCGTCGAGGCCGAGCACGGCCTCGCTGATCTCGGTGTTGACGTGCTCGACGGCCTTCAGCACGCCCTTGCCGAGGTAGCGCTTCTTGTCGCCGTCGCGCAGCTCGATCGCTTCGCGCGAGCCGGTCGAGGCGCCGGATGGCACCGCGGCGCGGCCCATCGTGCCGCTCTCGAGCAGCACGTCGCATTCGACGGTGGGGTTGCCGCGGCTGTCGAGGATTTCGCGGCCGACGATGTCAACAATGGCACTCATTCAGGTTCTCTCCGAGAGTTCAAGTTTCTTGTGTGAGCAGCGGCGCGACTGTACTCGCTGTGATGTCGCCGGGCATTTCAGCAGGAGAAGTCGTTCTCGAGCAGAGGCTGGGCCTTGACCACGCGATCCAGCGACGCGAGCTGTTCGAGCAAGGCGCGCATGTGCTTCAGCGGCACCGCATTCGGGCCGTCGCTCAGCGCATGGGCCGGATCGGGGTGCGTCTCCATGAACACACCGGCGACGCCGACCGCGATCGCGGCGCGCGCCAGCACCGGCACGAACTCGCGCTGGCCGCCCGAGCTCGTGCCCTGCCCGCCCGGGAGCTGCACCGAGTGGGTGGCGTCGAACACGACCGGCGCGTTCGTCTCGCGCATGATCGCCAGGCTGCGCATGTCGGAGACGAGGTTGTTGTAGCCAAAGCTCGCGCCGCGTTCGCAGGCCATGAAGTTGTCTTCAATCAGGCCTTTCTCGCGTGCGGCGGCGCGGGCCTTGTCGATGACATTCTTCATGTCGTGGGGGCTGAGGAACTGGCCCTTCTTGATGTTCACCGGCTTGCCGCTCTGCGCGACGGCACGGATGAAGTCGGTCTGGCGGCACAGAAAGGCCGGTGTCTGCAGCACGTCGACGACGCTGGCGACCTGCGCGATCTGCGATTCATCGTGGATGTCGGTCAGCACCGGCACCTTCAGCTCGCGCCTGACCTTGGCCAGGATCTCCATGCCTTTGTCGAGGCCGGGGCCGCGGAAGGTGCTGCCCGACGAACGGTTCGCCTTGTCGAAGCTGCTCTTGAAGATGAACGGGATGCCGAGCGCGGCCGTCATTTCCTTCAGCTGACCGGCCACGTCCATCTGCAACTGCTCGGATTCGATCACGCAGGGCCCGGCGATCAGGAAGAACGGCTTGTCGATGCCGATGTCGAAGCCACAGAGCTTCATGCCGCGACCTTCTCAGCCTGCGCCGCACGTTGATGATCGAGTGCTGCCTTCACATAGCTCGTGAACAGCGGGTGGCCGTCCCACGGCGTGCTCTTGAACTCGGGGTGGAACTGCACGCCGACGAACCACGGGTGCACGGTCTGCGGCAGCTCGACGATCTCGGTCAGCTTCTCGCGCTGCGTGATCGCCGAGATCACCAAACCCGCTTCACGCAGCCGGTCGAGGTAGTGCTCGTTGGCCTCGTAGCGGTGGCGGTGGCGTTCGGTGACCACCTTGCCGTAGATCTGGTGCGCGAGCGTGCTCGGCGTCACATCGGAGCTTTGTGCGCCCAGGCGCATCGTGCCGCCGAGATCGGAGTTCGCGGTGCGCTTCTGGATCGTGCCGTCGCGGTCCTGCCATTCATCGATCAGCGCGATCACCGGGTGCTTGGTGTCGGGGTCGAACTCGGTGCTGTTCGCGCCCTCGAGGCCGGCGAGATGGCGCGCGACCTCGATCGTCGCGACCTGCATCCCGAGGCAGATGCCGAGGTAGGGGATCTTGTGCTCGCGTGCGTACTGCGCGGTCAGGATCTTGCCCTCGACGCCGCGCTTGCCGAATCCACCGGGCACCAGGATCGCGTCGAACTTCGCGAGCTGATCGACGTTGTCCTCGCTCAGCGTCTCGGAGTCGACGTACTCGATCTTGACCCGCGCGTGGTTGTGGATGCCGGCGTGGCGCAGCGCTTCGTTGAGCGACTTGTACGAGTCCGACAGGTCGGTGTACTTGCCGCACATCGCGACCGTGACCTCGTTCTGCGGGTGCCCAACCTCGTACACCAGCTTGTCCCAGCGCCGCAGGTCGGCGGCCTTGGTCAGCAGCTGCAGCTTCATGCAGATCAGCTCGTCCAGGCGCTGCTCGTGCAGCATGCGCGGCACCTTGTAGATCGTGTCGACGTCCCACATCGAGATCACGCCGGCGAGCTGCACGTTGGTGAACAGCGAGATCTTGTCGCACTCGTCGTCGGGGATCTTGCGGTCGGCGCGGCACAGCAGCACATCGGGCTGGATGCCGATCTCGCGCATCTTCTGCACCGTGTGCTGCGTCGGCTTGGTCTTCAGCTCGCCGGCCGCGGCGATCCAGGGCACGTAGGTCAGGTGCACGAAGGCCGCGTTGTTCGGGCCGGCGCGCAGCGCCATCTGGCGCACCGCTTCGAGGAAGGGCAGCGACTCGATGTCGCCGACGGTGCCGCCGATCTCGACGATCGCCACGTCGACATCGGCCGCGCCGCGCTTGATGAATTCCTGGATCTCGTTGGTGACGTGCGGGATCACCTGCACCGTCTTGCCGAGGTAGTCGCCGCGGCGTTCCTTCTCGAGCACGGACTTGTAGATCTGGCCGGTCGTGAAGTTGTTGGTGCGCTTCATGCGCGTGCCGATGAAGCGCTCGTAGTGGCCGAGATCGAGATCGGTCTCGGCGCCGTCGTCGGTGACGAAGACCTCGCCGTGCTGGAACGGGCTCATCGTGCCTGGATCGACGTTGAGGTACGGATCCAGCTTGATCAAGGTGACTTTGAGGCCGCGCGATTCGAGGATCGCGGCGAGTGATGCAGAAGCGATGCCCTTGCCCAGCGAGGACACCACACCGCCGGTGACAAAGACGTACTTGGTCATTGTGTGCAGCATCTGTTTGACACAAATGCTCTGGTGGTAAAGCGCGATTATAGGCGTGGGGTCGCTGTCGCCAGAGGTAACGAAGCGATCCAGTGCAGCACCTCGGTGGCGGTTTCGAGCGGGTGTTCCATCGGGAACAGGTGCGAACCGGGCATTTCGCTGATGCGGCCCTGGGACAGGCGCTGCGTGGCGCTCAGGCCGACCTGCCGGATCTCGGCCGATTCGCTGCCGCGCACGAACGCCATCCCGCACTGCAGCGGGTGCGCGTGCAGCACGCGGCTCAGGTGGTGCGGCAAGGTGTTGTAGATCGCGGTTTCCACATCGCGCTGAAAGCCCAGGCGCTGGTGTTTGCCATGCGCCTCGGTGCCGCTGGCGATGTAGTCGCGCAGCACGCCCGGGGCCCAGCACGCGAACGCCGGCTTGGCTGCGAAGTGCTCGAATGCCGCGTCGGCGCTGTCCCACTGCTGGCGGCGGCGCTTCGACACATGGCCGGGGGAAAAGCGCTCGCCGATCCCGGAGGCCTTCGCGACCTGCACCGCGCGCGCCTTCCAGCCCGACAGCACCGGCGAGTCGAGCAGCACCAGCCCGCGCGCCAGATCGGGCCGGCGAGAGGCCGCCATCAGGCTCAGGTAGCCCCCCAGCGAATGCCCGACCAGCCACGCCGGGCCGCCGACCTCATGCTCGATGAAGTGGATCAGCTGCTCGCGCAAGCGCGGCCAGTTGCTGGTGACCGGAAAGCGCGGGTCGTGGCCGAACTTCTCGATCGCGTGGACCGTGAAGCCGGCCGCACGCCAGGCCTCGAAGAGTTGCCGGTACGTGCCTGCGGGGAAGCCGTTCGCATGGGAAAAGACGATCGTCTTCAAACGATCTTCTCGCCCGGGTGCGTGATCTTCTTCATCGGTTCGTAGCGCGGCGACGGCACGCACAGCGGCACGGTCGTCGCGCCGTCGCCCCACTGCGGGTCTTCGAGCGACTCGAAGACCTCGCGCAGCTTCAGGCCCCAGTTGCCGCGGATCATCTGGAAGTACGGGTTGTGCTCGTCGACGCAGACGATCTGGTTCGTTTGCAATTTGCCCGCTTCGTAGACCAGCAGGTCCAGCGGCAGGCCGACCGAGAGGTTGGATTTGAGCGTCGAATCCATCGACACCAGCGCGCACTTCGCCGCTTCGTCCAGCGGCGTCGCCGGCGTGATCATGCGGTCCAGCACCGGCTTGCCGTACTTCGATTCGCCGACCTGGAAGTAGCAGGTCTCGCGCGTCGCCTCGATGAAGTTGCCGGCCGAATAGACCAGGAACAGCCGCA
>Ga0307517_10001870_pt1 | contig 34478 bp, 15 predicted proteins | sample 23_EM_MG_FD_194515 | JGI IMG/M metagenome (GOLD analysis project Ga0307517, IMG submission 194515) | Populus trichocarpa ectomycorrhiza microbial communities from riparian zone in the Pacific Northwest, United States - 23_EM | ecosystem: Host-associated > Plants > Roots > Unclassified | place... | reverse complement strand
TTTTTTAAAAAAAAAATCCTAAAAAAGACCTGAGCCAACTTAGCCTAACTCACAGTCTAAGTAATGGGACCAAGATAAAAAATAGAAATAAAATTAAAAAAAATCATGAAACTCAATATCAAAAAACTTTAACCTTAAAGGATAGAACTAAAAAAAATGCTCAACCAATTTAATGTTCAAGGATGAATAAAAAAAATCAATTTAAAAAATCTGGCAAAGTAAATTCAACAAAGAACAAAAAATAAAAAGAACCAAGATAACCCGAGTCATTTTCAAAGAATTTTTTAGAAAGCAAAAAAAAATAATTCAAATCTCCAATTCAATAAATGTTGAAGGATGAACTTGAAAAAACATGAGTTTAAAAAGAAAACCAAGTAAACCCAGGGTGAATCTCATAAACCTGTGTTAATGTCTAAAACTTGCAACCCATGAAATCTTAGACCCGAACTCAATCAAGAAGCTCAATTCCCAACCAAATCAAATTTGATAGGAAAAAAAAACTTAAGGAGTATAAAATTATAAGAAAAAATCAACTTTAAAATTATCTCAAATAAAATAAATAGCAATTAAAAGAATAAGAACCAAATATGAAAGATTAAAAAAAATAAAAGGGAGTGAAATTGATAAATAATTCTAATTTTATAAATTATTCCAAATAAAATAACTAATAATTAAAAGAACACGAATTAAATCTAAAAAATAATAAATTGAGAGGTTGTTTTGAATTTTTTTTAAAAAGTATAAAATAAAAAAAAAATCATCGATATCAAAAGTCCATTAGCCCTATGTTTCTCCTTTTAACAAAAAAAAAAAGACTTTAAGATGATTCAAACATCGCTCTCAAAGGCAATAGTTGGCAATAGTTGATCACCATAAATATCCTTAAATCAATCTGGTATTAATAAAAAAAACCTTAAAAAAAAGTTTGGCAGATTGTGTTTAGATACACAATAATTTCACGAGGAGAAGAGCAATTTTGTTATTAAACTATTACGTTATGTGTGCGGGTGCAGGGTGCAGGTGAGGAGATTTAGTTTTTTTTTTTTTTTTAATATAATTATAATTCCAATTGCAATTATAATGTAATGTAATTATGTAATTGGAATGTAAGAGTATTCCTCGTCAAAACTCAAACGACCAACAACGCTAGGTAGGTGGGGTCCAAAGAGTGTCCAAAAAGGACCAAGATACTTTCTTTCTCCTCACTGACATCTCTTGCCATGGCAAACACCACATGGCTTCTCTACTACTTAACTCGCCGCCGATTCTCACCTTCTTTCAGGTCATTCTTCTTCATCCCCACATCCTTAGCTCTTTTTACTTCTCTCTTCATTCTCTTTTATATTTCCACTACCTCCACTCTCTTCTTTTCCAATCAACAACCATCCATACCTCACCTAAACCAACCACTTTTATCTGGCTCATCATCCATTCCTCAAATTAACATCAGCAATAGTGCTCAAAACCCTTTTGTTCATGTCTCCAATGTCAATCGCCTGAATGAGAATGACAGAGATGGGAGGGAAAGTCAACGGTCTTTACGGCCTCAATTTGGCTCCTCTGATGGTAAGTCTTCTTTGAAGCAATGTTTTTGTTTTGAAACTTGTTTGTTGATTTGAATTTTCTTTAGGGGCTGGGATTGTTTAGAATTAACTTATTTGATTGTTGAAGAAGGGCATGCGAAGTTTTAATGGCTTTTAGATAACTGAATTGTACTTTAGTTATCAAAAGAAAAGAAAAAATGTTTCAAGTTCAAAGCTTGTAGATCGACTTGATTGACGGAAGAGAATCATATGCGTTAATTAAAGTCTTCCTAATTATAATTGTCAAGTGGGATACTTAGTTCTGCTAAAACATTGAGAGCTGGGGGTTTTTTTAATTGAAATTTAGCTTTATGATTCTTATGATGTGAGACAATATTCCTAGTGCATTTCTTGAGTGGAATCTAACAGAAATGGCGACCCTTTTTGAGAATTAGAATCTTAATGTGACTCTACTCCATAAAAAAATGTAATCTTTTTTTGGTTCCAAGAGCTTATTATATATTCAATGTCTTTAGACAATTTCTAGTGCCAGGTAGAAAATGAAATGTCCTGCATTTGATTAGGTTCCTTATTTGATACGAGTATTAGGTGACAATAATCTACCCTCAAGACCACAACTTCCTCTGATGTTGTTAAGTCACTTGAGGCTTTTCTAATTCTGCTGAGTTTTATCCTAAAAGATCATTCGTTTTTTTATCTTTCGTTTGTTCTCTAAGGAGGCAAGGCCCTAGTAGATTTGAGCTTCATCATGTGTAAATACAAGAGGTAACTTTGTCAGACACCAATCCCGTGCTTATGCTCCTTCCTGCAATGTATGGACATGCGGATGCTCTTTTTTTTGCAAGCAAAAGCATATATAACAATGATGGAACATAAAAAAAAATTAATATTCAAGACATGTTAAGTATCTATGCAGACCTTTTTTTGATAGCTGATCTATGCGAACCTCTTGAAGCCTTCTTTGTTTCATCTTATGGAGTAGTATAGAGCGTAGGTAGCCCAATTCAAAAATTTACCACTGCCCATCTTCTGTTTTATGGTGTCAATTTTTGTTTTGGTCATAAAAATAAAACTGATGGTGGGAGTTAATTTCTAGTGTCAAGTTGTTTAAGCAACCAAAAACTATGAGCAGACTTGAACACTAAGGGGATTCATTATGATTCAGGCACCAGTATTTTTTCTTTCAAACTTGCACTACGTTTTACATGATAACGTCACTAGTTGGACCTGCAGTTTTTCATAAGCTTGGTAAATTAGAAGTTAGAAAGAATTTGGGAACCTAATTTGTGGGTGGAGTTTCCAATTTGGTTTATCATTGCTTGGGCTCTTAAATTGTAAAGGCTATTCTGTGGTTCAACCTCATTATTTATTATCTAGGAGGTCAAACAACTTGATATGGGTTGGGTTAATGGGAAGTTTGAAGATTGTTGAGTTGGTCTCTATGAAGTTCTATTTCTTAACTTCAGGATCTGGAAAATGCTGGTTTCTATTGTTCAGGAATCTATGTGAACAACGAGCTGTTCCATGATAAAGATATCTTTCTGGAAGACTATAAACAAATGAATAGGAGCTTTAAGATATATGTTTATCCTCACAGGCGAAATGACCCGTTTGCAAATGTACTTTTGCCGGTTGATTTTGAACCTGGGGGCAATTATGCCAGTGAAAGTTACTTTAAGAAGGCTCTTATGAAAAGTCATTTCATCACAAAAGATCCAGCGAAGGCAGACCTTTTCTTTCTTCCCTTCTCAATTACAAGGTTGCGGCATGACCCTAGAGTTGGTGTAGGAGGTATCCAAGATTTCATCAGAGATTACATCTTAAATATAAGTCGGAAGTACCCATTTTGGAATAGGACAGGTGGAGCTGATCATTTCTATGCTGCTTGTCATTCCATTGGGCGGTCAGCAATGGAGAAGTCAGAGGAAGTAAAATTTAATGCCATTCAAGTGGTCTGCTCTTCAAGCTACTTCCTTTCTGGATACATTGCTCACAAAGATGTCTCCCTGCCACAGATTTGGCCTAGACAAGGAGATCCTCCTAATCTTGCATCGTCAAAAAGGTGAAACATAAGCTTTATTCTGGTTGCCTGCTTCTGATTTAAAAAGTATGCATGGACTAGTTGTAGTTGTGAAATTGCTCTTTAGCTAGCAAAGCATGCATGGGAATTTGAATTGCAATCGCAAAAGTACATTGGTGCGATATAATTGCTAGGTTTCTTTCCCCGGATGTCACCTAAGTCAGGTTGTGAAATGTGATTACAGGAAGAAACTTGCTTTCTTTGCTGGATCAATCAACTCCCCAGTCCGTGAAAGGCTTCTTCATTCTTGGAGAAATGACTCTGAAATCTTTGCCCACTTTGGTCGGCTCACAACACCTTATGCTGATGAGCTACTTGGAAGCAAATTCTGCCTCCATGTCAAAGGCTTTGAAGTAAACACAGCTCGTATTGGAGACTCACTATATTATGGTTGTGTTCCAGTTATCATTGCCAACCACTATGATCTTCCATTTGCAGACATTCTGAATTGGAAGAGCTTCTCAGTTGTTGTTGCCACTTTAGATATTCCATTGCTTAAGAAAATTCTTAAAGGAATAAGTTCTGACCAATATCTGATGTTTCAAAAAAAGGTACTAGAGGTGCGAAAACATTTCCAGTGGCACTGCCCTCCAGTTGATTACGATGCGTTTTACATGGTGATGTATGAACTATGGCTTCGACGGACTTCTGTGAGGGTTTCATTGCCAGTGTCTAAGAACCCTAATCATTGATTAAACATTTCGTCGACAGTGATTCAGCAGCTCCCATGGCATTGAGAATTTGTATACATGTCCAATTTCTTTAATTGCTAGAGAAGCATGCATGATTTTTCATGACTTCCTGCAAAATTCTTAGCATATTTCATAATGTATAAAAGAATCCCTTGTATCGTACCGCATCTGCTCTTTCAAAATTCAACCTGCATGTTTTTGTATAGCTGACCAACTCCATGATCACAACATCAGCAACTTAACAGCTTAACTATTACCACATCAAACTTACAGTTACATGGTTAATTGAAGAAAAGAACGTTGAATTCGAGGACTCAATTAAACACAGTTTATAGACTTCCTCGAATATAATTTTTATCTTCACTTTGTTCACATGAAATGAATGTCTGTGTGTATATATTAAACAAACTCCTGTCATCGTTTTTCTTCCTTGACAATAGAAGAATATCACCAAACCCGGAATTGATTACGTCTATCAATAATTAAATTAAATCAAAATTAAAAGAAATTTAAAAGATATGGGAAAACACTGCTTATCCATTTACAAATATTAGAGATTGCAACAATGTTTTTCTTTTTTTTTTCTCCTTTAAGTTTTTTCATCTAGTCATTGAATTTTTTTTTTATTTTATCTTTATATATTGTGTTGCCTAAGAATTGTGCTTATAATATATTTCTCTTTATTTTTATAAAATTATCATGGTATCAAAAAAAACATTTTAATAGTAGTTTAATGCTCATTTTAGCAAAAAAAAAAAAGTTTGGTTTTATAGCTTGCAGAGAATTAAAAAAGGAGGGACCAAAATTGACAATGAGGTAGAAATACAAGTTTTTTTTATCCTTTTATTACATTCTTCATGAGACACCTTTTCTAAAATTTTTACCTGCAAAATTTTTTCATTTTCATTTATGGTCCATTTAGAGTGAAACTGCTACTTTTATTCATTCATATTTGAGTCCCCAAGAATGAAATGAGAGAGAGAGAGAGAAACCCGTTGGGTTATGATATTTTAAGAATAAAAAAAGCCGAAGGTTATTGTGTTCCTCTTGACGAGAGATAATACTGGAAAAAAATAAATAGGGGTTGAGAAAGATTTTTTTATTTAAGTTTATGTTTTTGAACTAATTTAAAAGTGTTTTGAGTTGAAAAATTAGTCCATTGAGATTTTAAAGTTGTTTATTAAGTGTTTTTAAATAAAAATATGTTAAAAATGATTTTATAGGTCTAAAAATCCTGCTCTGATTTTTCAACTACCTCTCCAATGGTTAGAATCTTGACAAGCAAATAACATATTGTTTGTTTTATTTTATAAAATAAATAAAAAAGCAAACGACATGTCATCTATTTTTATGTAAAAAAAATAAGGTCGCGTGCGCAGACCTTTTTGGACCTGATTTTCTCCTCCCTCGGGCTATGAAATTTGACCCTATTTATAGGGGGTGGACGAGAGATATTTTATCTTTAATGATATCAAATCTTGTCTCTTGATTCAATCCGGAATGATCTTTTTGGTCTAGGTGCCTAGCCATTTTCTATGGGTATTTTTTTATTTTTTTAATTTTTATTGAAATACAGTATAAAAAATTATTGACATAGTATTTAAATTATAAAAAATTATCGACACTTTGTTTCCAATTAGTATGTACATGATATGCATAAATAAGAAATAAAATAATGCTCAGAAATATTCAATGAAAATATTTTTTTTTCTTTCAATTTTTTACATAATTTTATCATATTTATTATTTTTTTTCCTTAATCACATATAAAATATTGAGATATTATTTTAATATTTAAATAAAAAAACTTCATTTTAAGATCATGATGGTTTTTATTTTAAAAACAGTCCTTGCAATAAAAAAAATACACTTTCAATAAAATAATAAAGAAATGCATTAATAAATAAATGAAGTTTAGATTAAAGAAAATATACTTCAATATTTTTGTTTATTGCCTTTCTTGTAAATGTTTCCTTTTTATGTATATATAATTGTTTAATTAAATAAAAAATAGATTCCAAAAACAAGGTTACTAAACTCGGTCATGGTTAAGATCTAGCTTATATGTTTAAGTGGGTTAGCTTGAATTGACCCGAGTTTATTCAAAACATTGTCGTTCTTAATATTGTTTTTATAAAAAAAAATTAAAATGAGACCCTTTTTATATGTTTTTAAAAATAGTTAAATCAGGTTCTTGTTGAGTCAACCAAGTTACAGGTACACTCGCCATGTTAGATGAGCAATACCAAGTCAACTCTCACTCGATTTACATTGAAACCAAACTTGATTTAGAGGTCGGTTCAACAGGTCACCATATTAATCCAACAAGCTTAGCTAGATTTAATAATATTTCCAAAAACTTCCTCGCGATGGCACTTACTCAAGCAACTTACTAATATGATAATAACCTATACAAATATTTTTCAAATAAACTAAATGGGATTTTTAAATAGTGTTTTCCCATGAACAAATCAAATGTAAATTGCATTGTGCTTGCAAAAATATATTTTCATCCTTGTATTTGTTTTGTATTTATTTGGTCCCTATAGTTTTAGGTTTTTACATTTTGATTATAGAAAATTAATTTTTATATTTCAATCCTTGAATATTGAGAGAAAAGAGAGAAAATCATTGGCAGAAAAAAGGGAGAGAGAGAGGTTTTGATTGATAAAAAAAAAAAGGATTTTGGTATCAATGAATTCATCTTGGTGAGGAAAGTTCTATGAAGTTGGTTTGAACCTTTAATATTGCCAAAAAAATAGATCATGGCTCAAGAAGATTTTTTTTATTTGATATTGTAAATAGAGTAAATGAGGTTTTTAAGATTTGTTTTATGTATTTTTAGATGAAAACAAGTTGAATTTAGAGTTTTTTGAGTTCAAATATCCAAGATCCTGTTTTTCTGACCACTAAAGGTGGTGAGGGATAGCAATGAGTATCCATAGATTGGGTTTTGTACTATCCATAACCAAATCCCAACATAAAATTAACTCGACTCGAACTCGATTGGGTATGAATTTTTTATACCCAATCCGATCGGATTTAGCATTATCTATTGGTCGGGTTAGGGATGGCTAATGGGAATCTATAGGTCGGGTTTTATTCTATCCATAACCAAACCCCAACCTAAAGTTACTATCCTAACCTGACCTGAACCTGATTTTTTATACCCAATCCGATTGGGTTTCATGTATTCATGACCCGACTTCAACTAAACTGAACCCTAACCAAATAAAATATGGATTTATGATACATGATCCGATCGGATTTAAGATATTCACTAGATAGATGGCTCGCGCTACACCGTGGGTTGGACTATTTTTTTCTAAACATAAAAAAAAAAAACCTCCATGCGAAACTTAGGATTTAAAAAAAATCAAAGAATTGGGTCATTGAGTCGACTAGGTTTAATAACCTCAGCTAATCTAATAATAGTTTTTTAAAAAAAAGGTAATGACAACAAATAACAAAATTAATAAAAAAAATTGACATCCAGGATATAAAAAAGTGACAACAGACAAAGACCCAAGTCAACCCGGGTCAACCCATCAAATCTATGACTTGGGATATGAGATCGGGATAACAAAAAAAAAAGTGAAAAAAATAACAAAGGCTAATTCGTAACTAACCAAATATTGGAAAACAAAATTAAAAAAAATACACTAAAAAAATAAAGGGTCAACTAAAACTAACCCTCTAAACTTGTGACATTGGTTATGAGACTAGCATCATCACATTATAGAAGTCAAACCTGAAAAAATCACAAAACAAAATCCTTAATAAACTAAATACCAAAGGATGAAACCAAAATAAAATTAATTAAAAACCACGATCAAAAGAATAAGGACTAAATTTTTTTGTTATATTTTTTCAAAACTCGTTGATTTGTTTTTGCTAAATCTTTATCAAAAAAGTATAATTTTGACATTCTTGCAGAATAAAAAAAATTAATTGATCCGAGTAACCCTGATCAACTTACTCGACCTGTGACCTAGGAGCTGCTTAGGGTCAACCCCTTGGCCGGGTCTAAAAATCATGATCAAAAGAATGATGATCCAATTTCTTCATTAAATTCTTTTTATTTTTTTTTTAAACTTGTCTTAAAACCCATTGATTTTTTTTTTTGTAAAATTTTGTCCAAAATAATGTCATTTTTACATATTTGTAAAATAAAAAAATTAGTTGCTCGGGTAACCCTGGCCAACCCACCTGACCTGTGACCCGTGATTGTCCTCCGATCCGGGTTTAAAAACCATAATTAAAAAAATAAGGACACAACTTGTTTGTAAAATATTTTTAAAACTCGTTGAATATTATTTTAGCCCAAGTTGATATGGGTAACCTTGACCAACCCATTCGATTTGTGACCCAAAACTTGCCCGAGGTTGACCCCTAGGTCGGGTTTAAAAATGAGGATTAAAAAAAATAAGGATTAAATTTGGCATTAAAATCAAATAAAATCAAACAACGAGGGATGAATCTGAAAAAGAAATCGATTAAGAAAATAAAAGAAACCAAAAGAAATTATAATGAAAAGAATGAGGATAAAATTAAAAAAACAATCAAGTATGAAATTGAAAAGAAAATCAATTAGAAAAAGGGTGAAAAACAAAATAAATATCAATTAAAAAAAGAGGACCAAATCTAACATTGAAATAAAATAAAATAAAATAAAGTAAAATGCAAAATGGTGAAATTGGAAAAATAAATTCATAAAAAGAATTTAAAGCAAATATAGAACAACAAAAACTATGAGGACCACAATTGAAATAATACAAAAAGTTAGGACATTTTTGAACTTTGGGTGGGTGGAGAAGAGAGAAAAGAGGAGAAGAAGAAATCCAACCACCGGTAGCCCTTACGACGGTCAAGATGAAGCGCCGCCCTGCGACGCTTTGCCTAAGACGATGATGGGGTATTTTTGAACACTGGAAGAGATGTCACGAGCCGTTCAAATGACACAGACAACCTCTATACGCTGGCGCATTCTTATCACGCGCCAGTAGCTTTTTAGTTTTTCTTTTATTTTTTTATAAATACCAAAACACTCATGACTCCACATGAAATTTTAAAAAAAACCAAAGTTCATAAGACGCCAATACCGCTAAAAACAAAAGCATGTGTTTTAAAATCTAAGGTTATTTTGGTAATTTCATTGTGCTAAATAATAGAAAAAACCGAAAAAATCCCTCTTCCAAATCAAATCAAAATTCTGCTTCTCTAGGACTTTACAAATCATAGAATAATATTTGTCGTGGGTTTCGCTGGATATTGATTGAGGGTTAAGCTATTCAGCATTTAAAGCAACGTTCCCCTCCCCTCCCCTCCCATGTCTCAACTCAATTTCAATTCTTAGTTGCAATCTGAGTTGGAGAAGATAAAGAGAAAAAAAAAAAAAAAAAAGAGTTCATGCTTTTCACTGAAGCTTGATTAACATATGCTCTTTTCACTGAAGCAGAATTCTTCGAGAAAAAGCTCCTTGTCTCGTAGTATCATCCTTTCTGCTGCCTGGTTTCTTGCGTGCCCACTACGTGCTTACCTGCACAGAAGTAGAAAGAGTTGTCGGTTCTAATCTTAAATTGGCGAAAAATAGAATACATCACATAAGTATAAAGAAGACTGGAGCAAGTGCATAGCTCACTTTGGCACTGCCGGTTTAAAAAATTTAAATGTGTTTTTTTGTTAAAAATTAAAAAAAAAATTATATATTTTGGATTGTTTTGATACATTGATTTTAAAAATAATTTTTAAAAAATAAAAAAACATCATTTTAATATATTTCAATACGAAAAACATTTTGAAAAACAATCACAATCACACTTCCAAATAAACATTTCCTCGGGCTTAAAGAGTTGCACAGTACAGATAATAGAAAAATCCAAAATCAATTTATAGTTTCTATCTCACAAAACCGAGAAAAAAAATACGTCCAAAAATCAATTTACAAAACAACCTTAATTAAATCGATAGATCTAGAAGAAGACAAGAAAAAAAATCAGATACAACCTTACTTTAATCAGATCATATGTTATTATCGAAGAAATCGAGACCGAAGAAAAAGGGAGTGAGGAAGACCGAAAGAGATGGGGTCATTTATTATATATATATAAAAAACTACAGTCGCCGCGGGAAGTGATGGCCGGAAAAGAGAGCCGTATTCTTCTTTATATATTTAGCGCTTAGTGTAAATGTCATTTTCTCAAACTTTAAGGGCATTAATGAATTTCACGGCGGGTTTTCGGTAGGATAGAGCAGTATCTATACTTAACCTATAATCTGAATTTTTATTTTTAAATTTTACCAAAGCTCAATTAGGTTAAAAACTTTTTTATTCATTCGGGTTAATTAAAGCTGATATTTATAAGATTTAAGTGAAATTGGTTGCATATAGAATACATATTTATTTAAAAAACCAATAGCCTCATCTACTTGAGTTAAAAAAAAAAAAAACACTTCGACACGTAGCTTCTCAAACCTAAGTTGCTCATAGGTTTTTTATGAGCTTATAGTCTAAGTTCAGACAAATCTAAATTTTATTTATTTGCTGGAAAGTAGTTTTTATTTGGAAAGTGAATTATTTTTTGATATTTGGTAATAAAAAATAAGTTGTAAAATATTTTCCAGTGTTTGGTTATGTCATGAAAAATAAGCTGAAAAATAATTTATTAATGTTTTATTGTTTTTCAAGTTGCTTAAAATAATGAGGAACAAATCTTACAAATTAAAAAGTTGAATGAGAATAAAATTAAAAAAATGTATAATTTCATAAATTATCTCAAATAAAATAAATAATAATTAAATAATAGAGATCAAATTTAACAAATTAAAAAAAATAAAAGATGATGAAATTAAAATAATAATAATTACAATTTCATAAATTATTTCAAATAAAATAAATAACAATTAAAAGAATGAGGACCAAATTTGATGGATAAAAAAATTCAATTAAAAAAATAATAAGAGAAAAGCAAATAACAATCATAAAAATGAGAATCAAAGTTAATATAAATATCAAATTCTAAGGGATGAAATTAAAAAAATATTATATATATATATATATATATATATATATATATATATATTAATCAAAAGTTTAAGGACCAAATTGGATACAATCGGCAACTAATATGACATTTTTAAAATTTTCACAACTTCTGAAAAATATTTTCCGTCCAAAATAAAAGGAAAATACTTTCCAGAAAACCAAGCCAAATTTCCTTTAACTGGAAAGTGTTTTCTATTAACCAACTTTTATAATAACAAACAAACACATGAAAGTTTGGAAAGTGGTTTCTAGGAAGCCACTTCCCGCCAAACAAACGAGTCCCTAGTTTCTATTGGCTTTTCTCTTTGTTTTTATTTTAAACTTTTTTATATCTTGAAAATAAAATTATGTTTAAATAAATAATTGCAATAATGTTTCAAAAATCATTTAATTATATTATATTTTAAAAATACAATTAAAAATTTTATGGTTTTTTTTTTAATAATTATATATGAAACAATATGTACAATTTTTCAAAACATTACACAATGAAATTAAAATATATATTTTACTATTTATTTTTAATATTATTTTCTCAAATTAATTATTTTTTTAATTTTTTCATATCATCACATAAAAATAATTGAGATATTTTTTTTCATTTAAGCCACATATGTGCTTGGCTCGACTCGGACTCATTTATGAATTTCAATACAAAATACCTAAGGAAACAAATGATAGGTTATTACTAGCTTTTTAACTCGCACTATGCTACCGGTCGTATTTGTTTTTCAAAAAAATGGACATGCAAGCTTTTTTATGCATTTTGTTTCATAAAAAATATTTAAGTGTAAATAAAAAAGCTCATGCAAACATTTAATTAAATAAATCGATAACCACCTGTATAAATAAATGAGAAAAAAGTCATTAACAATAATTAAAAGCAAAATTGAAAAAATCAAGAGATAGAAGTAGATCAAGATATTTGATCCCGCAACATAGAATATTCACCCGATTATATTTACTGAATTTGTTTATTAAAATCAAATTTTTATTTAACCAAACGACAATAGAAATGTACACACACATAAAACTGATTGAATAAAAATAAATGAGAAAAAAAATATCATACACGACTATATATATATATATATATTAAAATAAGTATTTTTTTTATTTTTAAAATAAATTTCATCCATATAAAACATAAAAAGAGAATTTATAGATAAATCTTAATAATATCTTGAAAACTTAAATACACACAAAACGTTTTAAAAAAAATCTCAATTAAAAAAAGACTTAATAAACAAAATAAAAAACCATAGAGGGGGGATATTAATTGAAACATAATTTAAAAAGATAATTTAAAAAAAGACATATTAAAAAAAGATATCAATTAAAATAAAAACCAAAATTAGAATTAAAAAATTTAGAAAAAAAAATGATAATCTAGGTAACACAAGCACGTTTAAAAATAAATGACTTGGATTACATCCTGATCAAGTTTAATAAGTTAGTTCTATTTTATTTAGACAATAAAAAATAGATAACAATAGTAAATAGATAAAACTTTTAGAAAAAAAATAAAGATCATGATAACTTAGAAAGAAAACCTTAAAAGTAGAAAATTGACAGGGTGGTCGATGACTCAAGTCAACCTGAGTTAGCGTGATAAACACGTAACTTAGTTTATAAAGGATAAGCCAACCCGAGTTAACCTACAAAACTCATGGCCTAGGTCATAAGATCAAGATAAACTAATAGAAAAGAAATTGAGAAAAACCCCAAAGCCAATCTTTAAAAACAATATTGTCAAATGATAAAATCAGAAAAGAAAATGAGCTAAGAAAAAGGATGTCGACCCGCGTTAATATTTCTAACTTGTGACCCGAGTTATTACATTGAAAGCACCATAAATGGAAAAATTCTGAAGTTCAATCTCTAACAAATCTAAAGGATGAAATCGGGAATAAAAATCAATTACATGAAATGATGTAAAAAAAAAAAGTATAATTAAAAGAATAACAGTGAAAATCAAAATAAGAAATAAATGAGAAGGCAACCGGTTTTTATTTTAAAGGGTTAGATTAAAAAGAAAAATAACTTTAACAAAAAAATAATAATCAAAAGAATGAAGACCTAATTGAAAAAAGAAATAATACACCATATAATTTGATTGAATGATGAAATTGAAAACTAATAAAACTTTACCAAAAGGGGCAAGAGAAAAATTTAGAAATAAAAAGAATGAGGACTGAATTGAAAAAATAATATATGATCAATTTTAATTGAAAACAAATAAATTTTTTATAAAAGGGCCAAGATAAAAATTGAAATAAAAGGAATAAAAACTATAATTGAAACAACAAAAACAAATAGGACCAACATGCACTTTTAAAAGGAGAGGGGAGAAAGGAAAAGAAAAAAAATGGTCACAGTCAACAAATCACCCATCCTTTGATGGAAAACAATATTTGATAATTGGACACCACCACACACATTACCTAAAAGGCGTGGTCGGCGTCTGCTCATTGAGGCGTGCATGTCAAGTGTCAATAATTTTTTTTAATATTCTATATTACTAAAAGATAAAAAGCCTCTGAACCCACCTAAAATTAACAAAAACAAAAACTAAATAAAAAGATGAAAATGCCCCTCCAATGTAGCTTTAAAATTATTTGATCCCAATGACATTTAAGTATTTTTATTGTTCATAAAAAAAAAATGACCCTAAAGCCCCTGGACAAAAGCTCTTTCTTTCCCTAAAAGTTTATTTTTTTAATTTTATTGTTAAAAAAATAAAATCAAAAAGACCTTTTTTACCCCCTAATGATTTTTCAAATGACACTTGTGTCCTTTGAAAAGATCAAAATACCTTTTATTTCTAACCTTTATTTTTGTGTTGAGAAGGGCAAAATGAAAAAAAAAACATTATGGATTCAATGTGGATATCGATAATATTTTTCTCACATGTTTTAGAGTTTCTTTTAATATCACTAAAATATAATAAAATTCATAAAAAAAATTTAATTAAATTTTGTATTGAGAAGTGTATGTGGGACTTGCTACTAAATACAATGAGAAAAATTAATTATTCATAAAGAAAATAAATTTATTGGGTAAGTTAGATGCTAACTCGGGACCCAAGTCGTGAGGTTGAAACAACCCCACAAAAAGCAAATTGACAAAAATTATGATGCCCATCCAACAATTCAAATGTAGAAGGATGAAATAAAAAAAATCAATTAACAAAAAAGGACCTTAAAAAAAACCCAGCAAACCCGGGTAAGTTTGTCAAACCCAACAAGCTGGATTATACAAATGAGATAACCTAATAAAAGAAAAAATAAGAAAAAAAAATATAAAGTCCAATTCTCAAACTAACCAAATATTGAAGGATAAAACTGAAAACATATTCAATCTTCATAAACAACTAAAAAAAAATCTCGAGTTAACCTGGACTAACCTATTAAATCTACGACCTAGGTTATGAGATCGGGATAACCTCATAGAAAGGAAAGCAAAGAAAATCATGAAGCCTAATTTTAAATAAACCTGATATTGAAGGATAAAATTGAAAAATAAAATACGTGTAAAAAATAATATAAAAAAAGATTGATGTCAACTTGGGTTAGCCTTTCAAATCCATGACCTAGGTCATGGACCGGAATCATCCCATAAAAAAAATCATGAAACCCAATTTGTTAATAAGCCAATATCGAAGGATAAAATTAAAAATAAAATTTAATTTTAAAAAAGGATCCAAAGCAAAAAAAAAATAGCAATCAAAAGAATGAGGACCACGTTTGACACAAAAACAGAATAATAGGACACCTTTATTTCTTTAACAAATCAACAAATATCGAGGAGAGGAGAAATAAAAGAGAGAGAAAAGAAAAAAAAGGTTATCGAAACCTCACCACCCTTCCATCGTCAACCTGTGTGACCTCACTAGAAAGGCCTCATTGCGTTGTGTTTGTCACCACTGATAGGGATGGAATTTTCACATTCGTCCTATGGATACCAATACGAAACAGTCCAAATATGTGTGAGATTTTTTTACCTGATCAAGTTTGGGTAAAACCTGAAGGTAAAAAGTCAGGTTTTGGATAAGGCATGGATATTGTTAAACCCGACCCAAAATCTGAGCCAAAATGAATTTAAAGAAAATTATATTTATACCAAGCTATGTGTAAAGAAAGTATAGGGTTTCTAGTCTCCATTCCAGTTGTCAGTCTTTTCTTCTCAAATTCAATATCTTTCTAATTCTGCTAAAATTACATATGTAACATCAAATTGAGAAAGATGTAATAATATTGATAGAATCTACACGACTATTAGAGAGCTCATAATGCCATTAGATATCAAAGCAGAAGCAGTGAGCTTTTATTTAGCGTGGTTTGGTGTTGAGAATTGAGTTAGGTCAAAGTTTGAGGAATTAGGGTTTAAAATGTTAAAATCAGAATCAAGTTCAGATTTTGAGATGGGGGTGACTATGAAAGAAGTAAAAGAGGCATTATGGAGTGTTGACGGATTGAAAACCTCATGTTCAAATAGATTTAATTTCTCCTTCTACAAAAAGGCATGGTGTTTATGATATGGTGATTGATTTTTTTTTTTTTTCAGAATAGGGCATATGCCTAAAGGCTTTGGGGAGAGGGTGGAGGAGGTAGCACCGAGGAGGGATTGTCTTCCTTTTAGATTCCATCTTGTTCTTTTGTTAAAACGAATCATCAATTTTATTGTGTGTTGACTAGTTAGGTTTAAGTTTCTAAAATCCATGCTCGATGGTTTTGAGGTAGGGTATGAATAGTAATTTAGGTACAAGTTTAAGTATGAATAGTATGAACTTCATCCATGAATACCTATTGACATCTCTAGCCATTAAGGAAAGAGGCTTTCAGCCACTAGAGGAAGTTGTAAGCGTTGATTGAATGCGATGACTTCTTCAAACGTTGACGCATCGGTTGCACATGCCAACTAGTTTATCCCTGCCTATTCACCTTAGCCTGCCATATTTTTTAATTTTTAATTTTGGCCCGTTAACACCAAATTATTTGACATCAATATAATTTTATTTTATTTTGTCAAATTGAGCATCAACCGAGCGCATAAAATTTTTCTCGACATTGCAAGAACCCCATATCTAAGCAATTAAAATAAATATACAAAATCAAATCTTAAATAAAGTCAATGTGAAAGGATCAAATTAAAAAGAAAAGTTGAGTGACTGAAAAAGAAAACCCTCTTTCTCTAACAATGCAAATTAGTCCCTATGTTGGCAAACAAAATGGATTGAACATTTGTTTAAGTTTCAAATCCGGTCTTTAAAGCTTTGTTTTTTTTTAAATTAATGAAATTGAATATTATCTTGCCAAACCGAGCATTAAAAAGTGACAAAAACATTCCCCCACATTGCGAAATCCTCACACACAAGCACAAAAAATAAATCATCAAGACTAATACTAAATCAACATAATGTAAAAGGATCAAATAAAAAAAAATAAGATTAAAGGATCAAAATGAAAAGAAAAGAAAAAGCAAAATATTATGCTAACAATGTTTTGCCTCACAAGTTGAAAGACTTAAGCCCCGATTGTTTTTCAGGTTAGCAAGTGTTTTTGAAAAAATTTGATTTTTTTTATTTTAAATTAAAAATTTTGGTGTTTTTAGATTATTTTGATATGTTGATGTTAAAAGTAAATTTTAAAAAATAAAAAAAATATTATTTTGATATATTTTAAATATAAAAAAGTTTTTAATAACTAATGTGTTTTTTAAAATTTTTTTTTATTATTATTATTTATTTGATGACGGATACCAGGAGAGAGAAGGAAGGAAGTAGTCCTTTCCGAATCCAAATCCAAATCCACATTCTTCTCCCTGACTGTCTCTTTCACAACTCTTCTCTTTCTTCTCTTCTGCCAGCCCATACCCAACACCTCCCAAACAACAACTCTTTCCCTTCTGCTAACACGAACTTTCTTTTCTATTTTCTCTTCCATTTTGATTTCATTTAGTTCCGCTTCTAATCTTATATTCAATCCCTCATTACTTCATTCCCTTCCTGTATCAGAAAACCACACACTCACACTACATAAAGACAACAACTTTCCTTTCAAATCCTCTCATTTTCAACCAAACGAAACTCAATTCAATTCATGTTTGACCCCATTCGTCCAGGTCCCCGGGGAGTTGCAAGTTATTCATTAACACTTAAATCCAATCCCTTTTCTTTGTTTGGATTTGATTTCTTCGGAATTGGTGTTGTAGGGGCTTGAGGAATTGTGGGATTCGGATTTTGACAGGAATTGGGCATGAATGAATGAAGATGGCGTTCAAATCCAAGATAAAATGGATTGCACTGTTTGTCTTGATACTATCAATGGTGTCTCTAGTGATTCACCTCTCCATCACAAAGCTTTCGGGGCCTTATTCACTGCAATCTACTTTAATGCCTGCCATTGGATTTAACCTCACTCCTATCTTTGGCGTACAGATTTCATTTTGCGTTCTGCATTGTTATGTTTTTTTAGCATTTGTTGTGTTCTTTATTTGTTTTTTCATCTGGGTTTTCGTGGTTTTGTAGGGTGATAGAGCTGTTAGAAATAAGAGGTCGTGGGGGCATGTGAAGTCTTTGAAGTCACTGCAGCCTTATGCCAACCCGAGAAGCAGTTATCCTGGTAATGGGTTTTGCTGAACTTTTCTATTTGTCTGTTTACTTTTCTGTTTCTTTTATGTCCATTGAGGTTAAATTTCTTGAACTGGTTTTTATTGGAGGCGAGTGTCTTCTGGTTATTAATTAGCTGCTGTGGAATTTGGAAATGTGAAATGGATTTGATTAGTTAAGTTTTGTAGGAGTGCATTTAAATAAACTGTGGATCGGTAAGTTGTTGAAGCTTTCTTTGAAAGTTTATGTAAATTTATAGCTTGGTTGAGGTAATTTCAAGTTGGATATGGCACCCCATTTAACATGCTTCTGAGGGAGTAATTGACACATCCTTTAGGGAATTTAGTGATCATTCCATTTGGTTGCGTTTCTACTTGTCGTTTCCAATTGGATGATCTTGTATTTTGCTGAAAGTGGTTGAGTCGTAGATGTTCTTTCTTTTCTCCTTTTTTCCCCTTTATTTTTCTTTCTTTCTTATTTTTATTTATTTATATTTTGGTAGGGGGTTGGGGATTCCTTACTTGGTTAGTCTGACCAATTGAATGGTGCAAAAAGCATGTTTTGTGCAACTCCATTATTATTATAACAATCAATGCATGGTTGGTGTGTTTAAATTAAGTACCATAGTTTTTTTTGGAAAAGAACTCTACTTATCTAGTTTGATATTGATAATCCTTAAATGGGTTATACAATGTGCACCATTATGTTTATTTGCATAGTTTTGCAACGGAATCTATGTAAAAGCCTGTGAAAAATGAAGGTGGCTTATTTGTTTTAGAGTAGATTGTGGAAAATGGGTTATACAATGTGCACCATTATGTTTATTTGCATACTTTTACAGCGGAATCTATGTAAAAGCCTATGAAAATGATTATTTGTTTTAGAGTATATTGTGGAACATGTTTGTGACGTTTTTTATATTTTGGATGAAGGGAAACCCCAATCTGTTTTGTGACTTAGGTTAAATTCCTGGTGCATTAAAGTTGCTCCATTCACTTGTACTGGGAAAAGTTTGGACTTACTTTCATGGGCATGGATAGATAACTCTCAAGGAAGAGTTTGCTCCTAATAAGTTTTGAATCATGACCTACCCGTATATTGACACCTCTTGCCAATCAGCCAACCCTTTGTTGTTATTTGTGGAATTATGTAACCGTTACTTCTTTACAAGACTCTATATATAAGCAATATGGTGAAATGGCAGAAAAGAGCATTCTAATTATTTTGATTTCTAATAAATTGTCTTCACCAAAGCTGCAAGCTTTCTTCCCATTTACTTTCATTTCATCAACGAGATACCTATTAACTTGGTGCACTTTCTGTCTTGCTCATTATATTATGATCTTTGTAGGCTACATTTGAGAATTTCTATCCTCATTGATTTTTATTTTGCTTACATTTTTTCTTGGGTTACAGTTCCAAATGAAAAGAACAACGGTTACATTTATGCAAAAATTTTTGGTGGATTTGAGAAGATAAGATCCTCGGTATGATTCATTTGATGTTATAAACTTGTTTTAATTTTGATTTATAATGAGAGTTCATAACATTTCTGTTAATTTTCTAGATCTGTGATCTTGTCACCATATCCAGGCTTCTAAATGCTACTCTTGTCATTCCAGAGATTCAAGAAAGTCTTCAATCAAAAGGCATTAGGTAATTTACTTTAGCTTGTTTAATGGTTTGCCATTGAACTCCTTGCACTTGAGAAGCTTACAGGTTTTGTTTTTTTCTTTCTAATTTCTGAATTTGGAACAGTTACAAATTCAAGAGTTTTTCATATCTCTATGATGAAGAGCAGTTCATAGCATCACTTAAAAATGATGTAATCGTTGTGAACAGCCTGCCTGAGAATTTGAAGGCGGGCAGGAGAAGGAATGAGATCCATACTTATAAGCCCAAAAGTTCTGCTTCTCCAAGTTTCTATGTTAAAGAAATTTTGCCTGAGTTAAAGAAATCCAAGGTTATTGGACTAGTTCTTCATGATGGAGGATGCCTGCAGGTAGGTGAATATATTGCAATGTAGATCATAAAATGATTTATATTGTTCTCTCATCTTGAATAGCACCACCTTTCTACTCATAATTGTTAACATAATTGATTTTGATCTCTCTTGTCATTTTTTCTTCTAGGATATGACCTTTGCTTGGATGATAACTGTTAGTTATTTTCTTGTGTTTCTTGTGCTCATTTCAATAATAGGACGTGCTCATTTCAATAATAGGACATGCTCATTTCAATTTTCTTTATTTATTTGCAAAGAATTAATGATTAACAAGCAATTGTATGGAACCAGGAAAAAACCCTAATCAGATGCCTAATGCAGCATCTTTTCTGAAGTGGAATTCTGAACTTGTAATTTTGAGATGCCAACTGCAATTTTAACTAAACAAATTCAATAGAAATTTGTGGCTCAAAGTGATAATTTTGCCAGTCAAAGAAACATGTTGAGCATCGTTTTAACTTGATAGCTACTTTGGTTCCCTTAGTATTTTCAATTCACAAAGTTTGGTATGCGCAATTGTGCAATGGACTACTCAATTTGGGGCATGGAATTTGGGTGTTCATTTATTTTTTATTCTTGATAATGCTTTAATCTCTGTTGGTAACTTTCTTTGCAGTCAATTCTTCCTCCGAGCATGTCTGAGTTTCAGAGGCTTAGATGTCGAGTTGCATTTCATGCTCTAAAATTTCGCCCAAAAATTCAGGTGCTTGGTCAGTTGATGGTTCAGAGGTATAACTGATTAGTTTCTTACCTTGCCTTTCCAATAAAATTATAATGCCAATTACCAGATTTCAGGATGTGCACAATCTTCATTAGTTTAGCACTCTGTAAGAATATGACCGACATTGCAATAATAAATTGCATGCAACTTCACAATCTATGAAGCATTTGTTTGCAGTTCTTGGCTCTAAAACTTTTTCCACAGGTTACGGGCATCTGGTCAACCTTTCCTTGCATTTCATCCTGGCTTAGTGAGAAATACCTTGGCATATCATGGTTGTGCAGAATTATATCAGGCTAGTTGTTCAAGCCTTTTCTCATCTATATCATTGCTGTGATCAAAGTTGCATCGATATGTTTAAGTTTGGTTTCTTTTAATTTTAGTACTTGTTTTGCTGTTCAATTGGTCATAAAATTCAGTAGTTGGAATTTCAATATTTGGATGTGTCTTCTTTGTGATTTTCTACCTCAAACATAAATGAAGATAGATTATATAAATACCTCGTTAAATTCTCTATTTTTCCTAGCCCCTTCTTCTAACTTGGCACTTCCTCTAGGATGTTCACACTGAGCTTATACAGTACCAAAGGGCACAGATGATTAAGCAAGGGATTCTTAATGATGAGCTAAGTGTAGACTCACACGTCCGAAGATCCAATGGGTCATGCCCCCTCATGCCAGAAGAGGTACACACAGGGTTAAGGTTTAACTTTCAAGTCCAAACTGCACAATGCATGCTTCTTTTATCTACACTGGAGTTTTGTTTCTTGCACATTGCTTGAATTATGTTTGCCAAATCATTTGCAGATTTCATATTAATTCTAGTCCTTAAACTTTCTTTTAGAAGGGATTTTTCATTTTTAGATAGAAGAAAGTATCAATAGAAAAGGGAAGAAATGTCCAGCAGCACTTTAGAGAACAAGACATCCTCCAATTAGAGAATGAGAAAAAAACAACAAAATTTCAATATAAAAGATAGTCTAATCTCACTAAATTAGCTTTGAAACTCATACACCATAGTGGTCCCATGCATTGCATTGCAAAGAAGCTAGAAGCACCATCCTATTCCACAACAATTGTCTTGAGGTTGACTTATCCTAAAAATGTCGACTATTTATCTCCATCCAAGCTTACCAAATAAGAACCATGTCACCACAAGCTCTTATGTTCCTTCCTCCTTCCAAAACCCACCATGAACAATCTATCCTGCATATCTTCCACCACCATTGGGCAGCCCAATGTTGACTGTCTCCTAGCATGGTAGCATATAACACAGATCTTAGGAGGAAGGCTTTTTACAAGAGCTTTCCTAGCTAGCAGCAAATTATTAGTTTTCATCTTATCAAATGTTACTATCCCAGGAATGACACAACTTTGTGGGGCCCTTTTACTTCTTTGAAACATTTTCAGATTGGTCTTCTCCTTAAAGAGATGGGCTATTCTACTGAAACAATGATATACGTGGCTGGGTCTGAAACTTTCGGTGGTCAACGCATTTTGATCCCTCTGCGAGCAAACTTCTCTAACACTGTGGATCGCACTCAGGTGTGCACTAAGCAAGAATTATCTGATTTGGTTGGTCCTGAAACACCTCTTCCATTGAATCCTTTCCAGCCTCCACCTACCAAAAGTGAGGAACAATTAAAAGAAGAGTGGAATAGGGCAGGTCCCCGGCCTCGTCCCCTTCCTCCACGTCCAGACAGACCCATCTATCAACATGAAAAAGAAGGTTGGTATGGTTGGATTACTGAGTCTGACACAGAACCAGACCCTTCATCTGTAGATCTGAGGAATCAAGCACACAGGTTAATCTGGGATGCTCTTGATTATATTGTCTCAGTGGAAGCAGATGCATTTTTTCCTGGTTTCCATAATGATGGTAGTGGATGGCCAGACTTCTCAAGCTTGGTCATGGGACACCGGCTATACGAGAGTGCTTCTTCTAAAACATATCGGCCAGATAGGTATGATGGGCAAAAATCTCTTATTATGAACTTCAAATTAATTACAGCATAAAGGTACTGAATCATTCCATGGAAATTGATTGAAGTACAATATGTTTCAACGCAAAAAATGGAAGCATAGTGTGGATGAATGTCCTCGACTACATGATACTTGAGATTCACAATTTTCTGCAGTTTTAAAATGCCAGCGGGGCAAAATAAATTCAATGACTTGTGATTACATTGATTCATTTTTTCAGTATATATGCATCTGATAGTAGGGATTCTCTACTTCCACAATTTATGTTCATTTGGTTTTTGATGTTCTGCAAGGAGCAGCTGACTTTTCACCTTCAATTATAGTGCCATGAAGCATTTAAAACTTGCCATACAGACAGAAAGAGGGAAGGATTTGCCAGGAACGTAACAGATGTACTATATTTCTGAGAAAGATTATCAACCTGAATTTGCATTTTCATATGATAATATATATTATATATTTGTGTTGAGTAATGATTTTTTCCCTGCTGCTCTTCCAGAGAGTTATCAGCTTTCAGTTGGCAGCAGTTCCCAAATAATAATCATGTTATGTTGAGATAGCCACGAGAAGTATTGTAGCATGCCAGGAAAAAGTGTCTTGCGGTCTTCTATAATCTTCTTTACATTGATTTCTGCACTGTGGTGTTGCTGTTTTTAAGCAAACAAATCATCTTGAATCCATCTCAATTTTCATGTAATAAAATTTGTTGTACTGGTTTTATCTGCTTCCTTTTGATTTTGCACACCTTGTACTTTAGTTCTGGTTTTGGCCAGTCTTGATATATCTTCTTGATGTTCACCTGTATATTATAAATTGAACAAATCATTCTGATGCTTTGTTGGTTCTTCAAACAGGAGGGTTCTTGCAGAACTTTTCAACATTATCCATGACAACTTGTACCACCATAACAATCGTACTTGGAAACGTGTAGTAAGGGAACATCTCAACAAAAGCTTGAGTGAAGACGGACTTATCAGGCAATCCCTTCTGTCAAAACCAACCACATTCCTGTCTCACCCGCTTCCTGAATGCTCTTGTAGAATTCCATCTGCTGAGGTTCCAAAACAGGTAAAAGGTAATGATGGCCGATTCCTATATGGAGGAGAGGATGAGTGCCCAAGATGGATGCAGCTTAGTCAGGAAGATACTCGCTCAGAGTCAGCAGTAGTGGAAGAGGGTAGTGATGATAATAGCGAGTCAGAATATGAAAATGATGGTGTTGAACAGCAAGAATCTGATGACAGTAGAGGTAGAAGTAGTCTTACTCAAATACCGATGGATCAGGATGATGAATGGGATCCTAATGACTAGAAGTGGATGTGCTGATGATAGGACTTCTGTTTTTATAACTGAAGATGGTACTCAACTTTTCAGCAATATCTTCTGGGATGTAGAGTTTTGGGGATGGGGCGATGAGTCCAAGGTCTTTTTTCACAGTTCCAACTTGGTGTTTTGAAGGAAATATTCAGATTTATTCTTTCCTAGTAGATTCAAGAAACCCTTATAGAAAAGAAAAACATTTGTATACCTTCTTCATACGACACTGTTTTAGCGTGATAGTAGTAGCGAGCACAACTGATACCTTCAAGATAAGCCTGTTGCAGAAGCAGAAATGCCCTGTCTTCTGAGAAACATGAAAGATGCTTCAGCACGGAGGAGCTTTGATTTGGGAATGTTGGTATTGGACAGTTTGCAGTTAGTTCCACTTGAAGATCTTTTTGGTATCTGAAACATTAATTTCTGTCCTTGAACTGAATTTCCTGTCGGAGTGTAAAGTTGTTTCGAACAGAAATCAATGACAAGAATTTTTCTTCTTCTTTTTGTCATAGTTCTAACAATTCCATCACCCATTAGATGTTAACAATAACATATGCCGATGTTATTTTGTCATCATCGTTCAAGTTCAATGACCCGCATGCTCAAATAATGTTGACAAACACGAAGCATCTTGGAAAATGCAGGTGGGCTAAGCAAAGTTAGTTGCAGAATACAAGAGTTGGCAGGTTTTACTCAATGTAAATGTGGCCTGTACCCCTGAACCATATGAGGTGAAGGTAGGAACTAGGAACCACCTTAAATCAATCATGGGATGATCGGCACATTCAACCTCCGCAGTTTCAGAGATATGTTCAGTAGAAAAGAATCAGGAATGGCCAGGACACATGGCTAATATGCAGCGGTTGTGAGAGAGAAGCAGTTTTACCGGCCTTTGCAATTACGCTTCAGCACATGATTCAGCTGTTCACCGGCGTTCCTTTGACCTCATATCCTTTCTTGAAGGATTGCTCCACCATCATCACTCCATGGGGGGTCGCTTTGCAGGAACAGAAAATAAATATAACTTCCAAAATTTAAAACCAATTCAGGCATCAGCCAAAAGGACACTAATCTGTAATCTCCATTTCTTTCATATAATAATAATAATAATAATAATAATAATAATAATAATACATGGTTATAGAAGTAGCACACTCGAACAAATTCATTATAGAAAATGGACAGACAAGTTGAGTTTCAAACATGGACTTCAAATATAAATTGACAAATTGCCGGAGGGTTACAAAGGTCAATCTCACAAACTCATTACATTTGTACATTATACAAGACCATAGAGGCTAGGCGCCCTTGTTGTTATTCCATGGCTTAAGCACGGTCACAACGATGATGGCAACAATGATAAGAAGGATTATAATGGCAATGCACATCCATTTCCTGGAGTTCCTTTGTAACTTCTTTGCCTTTTGGAGAGCAACATTCCCTGACTGCACATGATCTACTGCATTTGAGACCTGAAATTGCAGTAGGCTGTTAAATCACAGGGTTCAAGCATTCTAAGAACCATCACCCTACAGCTAAATGTAACTATTATTTTCAAGCACCGACTCATTCCTTTCTCATCCAAGGCAAAAGCATGAAACAGGAATGAACTTGTTACCTTTGATTTATTTTCTGGGAAGTAATTACTCTCTTTTTTGTCACCATAATTAAAATTATTTTATCCAGAAAAGAAGATACCTGTGATTCTATGTTGTCAAGCATGTCCCCTTGTGCATCCACCAAGACAGCCATATCCAGAAAAATCTGCATGACAAGTGAATAAAGAAAAAAAATCCTTGATGTTCACTCTCTCGACATAAAAGAAAAAAAACGCTTGTATCTTGCTCTGGGTGCACATGCACAGATGCCATTGCCACTAAAAATAGACTCACTTCTTGTTCTATAACCCTCAATTCCACATTTTTCACTTAACATTCCAATGACAGGAGTTCTATAAGAAGGTTAAAAAAAAGAGAACTCATCAGTGATCAGATACTCATCTTATCTAAATCTGACAAAAGGTGGTCAGATGCTAATCACAGGGCCCTAAATTGAACAAATAACCATAATTTCAGATATAAAAGAAATTAATTTTCCATAGAAAGCTCCTGCATCAACATCTCATCACATCTAAACAAAGACCACACAAAAAACTACTTGACTAAGCTCAAGCTTGCCACAATGCCGGAAGGCCCTCAACATTAATCACCCAGCCCAAGGTGAAAGTTACCTCAAATAAATCAGTGTTAAAAGTAGAACAGCAAAGTTAAGTAAGGATCACTTTCCAGTTTGAGACAATTAAAGCTAAAGTGACATCAAAATTTTTAAAAGTCAGCTGTGGTTGCATATCTGCTTTAATCAAAAGAAAATGTATAATTGTAAGAAGCTACAGAAATACCAATTTAATGCCAAAAGGGAAAAAAATATAATTGTTGTATTGGCACACCTGTTGTAAGTCCAGAAGTTTCCTCTCCAGATCTCTGACTGCATCATGGCGCTCTTGAATTTCTGCCAAAGTATCTGTTATCTGCATACAAAAAAGTACAAAAATGAAATCAGGAATGACCCTTTATGATGATTCACTATTAGGCAAATGATGAGCCAAGTGGCAAAGTATTAACTATGACTATCCAAAAAGCTTCCAATGATTTTCAAGGAAAGAAAAACAAGAAAATTTGGAGAAGGAAAGAATAAAGACACAAAGAAGTATTGATGATGGGAAGAATGAGCAAATCATATACATGGCCTCCTAAGAAACAATATTGTCAAAAAAACTGCAACAAAAACATTCAACATCAAACATTTGTTGGTCCTCTTTCAAAATCTTCCCTAGGGGACATGCCAGCAGTTGAGACTTGGGAATTCAATTTGAAGGTCTTGGGCTTAAAGTCTAGGAGGGGTGGGTGGAAATTTAGGAATTGGAGAAAGAGTAAAGACCACCTCTTGTTGTGTGTTCAAAACCAGTTGGGCTGGCCTCTCATAGAATAAATTTAAAAAAAAAGACAGAAAAAGAAAAGAGCAAGAGGAGGAACAAAAGATCAACAGACCTGGCCTCGCCCTTGTTCCTGAATTGCTTTCTGAAAAATTTGTTCACTGTCTCCAGTCTCAATCAATGTGTCAATCGTCTGTACATTTCGGAATAACAAAACTTAGATTATAGAACTATGAATTTGTTTGCAGTTTTTAAGTACAATAAGTTTCACCTCTTCATCTGCTCTTGTTCCCGTCACTGAAAATTGAGTAAATCAAGAAATATAAAAGATTAGCATTGTATCATGGAAAATATGCCATCAGATTATTGGCATAAGACCATCTAATTAGAAACAAGAGAATGGCCTGAACCTGTAAAAACACGCCTCTCAACAACCTCCCGGTACTCTTGATGGATGTTTTCCCTAAGAGTCTATAAAAATTCAGAGATGTCATAAGATCACTGTCACAAAATAGGCAAAGGAGTGCAAGATCCTCATTCAGATATGCTTGTTTACATTTCTTTACCTACCTGAAATTCAGCCATCTTGTCTTTCAATTTCTTTTTCAAGGCTCTGCCATAAAATCATAACACCGAATCAGATACGGCAAAAATATGGATAATTCTTCCAAAAGATCTACAACTCCTACAGGGCTTTAATAAAAATTTGAAAAGAAAAGGAAAGAATAAATGCATAAATCAGACAGCAGCAGGGGCGGAGCCAGAAAATAAAATTAAGGGGGGCTACGATTTGTTTTACTATTTGGGCTATAAATATTGTCAAGGGAGGGGCTGGAAAAACAATTTCCTTGCAGGGGCTGGGGCCACTGCCAGCCCCCCCTTATCTCCGCCACTGTCAGACAGGGCAATATACATTAACTAACTTTAAATTGACTGCAACTCTAGCATGCCATAACTCGTTTCCCTTTGATTAGTCTTTCTAATATGTTTACAAAAGTTTAGAAAAATAGAGATAACCACTCTCCCAAGGGTAATTTTCGCCTGGCTCTTATCTAAATTGTTTGATTTTCATCTACTCTACAATGGATCTTTTGAAAATGATGATGGTGCAACTATATGGATGTCAAGTATATGCTATATTGAATGAAGAGAATGTCTTTGGAGGTAATACTTAACTTGCATATTAGCTTAGATGTGATATTTTCCTTAAATAAAGTGTAAAAAATTAGTTTGGGGGCACCCAAAACAGAGAGGCCTTTAGTTTAAGGGTTCTATGTATAGACATAATTTCTGGGACATTTACATGTTTTTAAGAAAAAATAATTGCAGACGACAATTTGAAAAAACAAACCCACAATCTTAGCACTCAAAAGATACAGCTAACAAAAACAGGCACATAAAAATCACCAACTTAAAGACATGTCTGTGATCTCTGTCCTAGAACACTAAACTCCAAAAACAGAAGCAAATACTGTCATTCTAAATTAAAACTCCTTTCAGCAAACTGCAGATTTAGACCCATGACCTTCATCATATCCTGACTTTACATAAATTATTGTTGTGAATCCGCATGCATTATTATTGTAAATCAGCATGTGTTCTTTACCCCATCAAAAAGATTCATTGTCTACCAAAAACAACAGATCAAACACCCATAACTAATACAACTTATGATTGGAAAGAGAAAAAGGTTTTCCAAACAGAGTTGAAATGCTAATTACATAGTAGTTGAGGTTCTTGATCGGTCTACACCTGTTCCTTTACCACATCCCGGCTTCTGCCTATTAGATAAATTCTGGACAACATAAAGCAGATATTGTTAAAATGCTGTAAATCGATTGGAAAAAAGAAGAAGCAGTTGGCCTACCTCTTTGTCAAGTTCCTCAAGTTTTGACTTTATTGAACGAGCAATTTTTCCAACTTCATCGACATCTTTCTCCATTCGCTGTTTGATTCCTGCAGACAAAAACCAAACCAATCATCAACTTTGAGGTTCATAAATCATAAGAATCTAGAAAAATACTAAGTTCAACGAGTAAAGAAAATGAAATTGAATCACAGAGAGGTTGGAAAGGAGAAAGAAATCAGAAGTCAGAGTAGCAAACATAGATTCACAAAATAAGTCATGTGTTTTACAATTTCTTTTTGCAGCCATAAGTCATTAAATGCTTGTGGAAGGCTGATTGAAGCACACAAATTGAAGTTACCTGGTTCACCCGATCCATCATCTGGCCCAACCCCGCACACAAATTGAAGCTACCTAGTTCACCAAATCCATCATCTGGCCCACCCCAATCCGGACTTGTAATTTCATTTTTCAATAAAAAACATGAATTTTTTTATCTCATAATTCATGAAGGATATTTATGGTTTTATGCATGGATTTGAGTAGTGTTTGTCATTGTGATAGCAGTTGTTTTTCAAGGTTTTTTCGCTTGGAAATGCATCAAAATAATATTTTTTTCATTTTTAAAAATTTATTTTTGATATCAACACATCAAAACAATCCAAAAACACAAAAAAAAAAATCATTTGAAGAAGAAATCAATTTTTTTGAAAAACACAGTCACGGTGCAAAGACAAATAGGACTTTAAAGTTGACTCTATTTTATGGTTTTATGATTTATTGATGGAGATGCGGTTTATTTTTTAATCTTAAATCTTATTTTTCCAAATTGATTTTAAAAAAAAAATCAGTTAGGTACCTGGTGGATAGCAGCCGGGGGGAGAAAGTCCTCCACCCGCTGCGGAGGCAGGTGATAGATTTAAATATTCAGCAGCAGGTGGAGCAAAATCCAACTCCAATCTGACCATTGCCATCCCTATTCACCTAATCTGATACTGCTAATTGATTTTCCCAATCATGCATATCGCTCAATTTTTCTAACCATTTAATAAAAATTGAGAACATAGAATCAGCCTAAAAGTTGGAAAAATCTTCGTGTATTTTTGCTTTACCCAACTTCATTCATTCTTTTTATCCAATATAATTGTTATTTGAATTTACAAACATAAAAACAAAGAGAAACATTGAAAAATATCAACCGAAATATTCTGATCACCTTTCATGGCAGGAGCCTTGGTCACAGCCTTTGACTCCTCATGTGCATCCTGCGTACAAGATTTGCAAGAAATGGAAACCAAAAACACTGCTTAGCTGATTTTTCCACCATCAAAGACATTAATTGCACCTAGCAACACTTTCTTATCGTCTGTGCAACTGTTAAACATATGTTTGGTGTTGCTTAGCACGAAAAGGTGTTGTCAGAACACCACCAAGTCTATACATATAAACAGCAAGACTGGAAAAAGGGAGGCCTTATAACATAGTTCAACAGCAATAAATTTTCCAAGCCTGCAAATCTGAGTTTCTGAAATGCTTCTATTATCACCTAGTTTAAGCCATACATTCTAATTATAATGAAGGGAACCCCTCCACAAACCCCCAATCCACCCTCCAAGAAACAAAATGAAAAAAGATTTGGATGAACCACATGCCATGGAACCATATATGGAATACTGATCCAAATATAATGACCACAAGCATACCAAACCAGAGGATGCCAAAACAAAGATATTGACCTTATTTAAGTTGAAAGTATTATATTCCTTAAGAATTTAACAATTCCTTGATCACAAAACTTTGAAAAAAAAATTTGATATCTAGACTAGGTGGGATTACTGATAAAGGCATGACATCACAAATTTACCTGTTGACTTAAAATTGGCACAACATCTCCTAGAGGAAAAGTTTTTCTTCAAGGAGATTGGGCAAAAACAGAATAAACTTCGAGTTTATGTGGTCTCTTTGAAAGAAGTATTTTTCAACCTTTTCTCAACCTAAATGGCTTATTAAACAGTTATGAGGCTGTCAATCTTTTTTCTTTGTTTCTTTGCAAGTTAATTAAGAACTTGCTGAATGGGGCTCATACCTGGAGCTTTTTGAGCAACTTGTCCAGCTTCTCATTCTGTTTCTCAATCTCTTGAACCTGGGAAATAGAAGATGAGGATATGGCGTCAACTAATAGAAACGAGATGGAAACAACAAAATATAGGATTTGAATGGCAACAATAGTATCAAAAGGAAAATAACAAGGCATGTAAGGAACAACAGAAACAAAATGAAAAGAAAGGGAGAAACCTTTTTAAAGAAACTCTCCAAGCCCAAGTCTGCAGAATTCATTCCCATCTCAATATCCCCGCCTCTGGAACCCTGACCCCGAGGGATCTCAAAGGACTCCTGCAATTTTCAATCAAGTCATTAAAATTAACATGTAACTCATCTTAACCCAGCCATAAATAATTCTAACAATTAAATTTTACATGCACACAAACATTACAGTCAAATGGTGGTTTGCTACAATTACTGACAAGGAACGACTAATTTCTTGTGTTCAAAGCAATTCAATTTGGCTTCCCATGTTAGTAACATATCCATTGGCATCCCAAAGCCTAGAGCGTTAAGAATCAAAACAGCAAATTTGAGCAGTAGAAGGAAGCATCTCCTTTGACAATATAAGTCATTACATAACTAGATTCGAAGAGTAAACTTCGATAATATGTCAGCTAAACTAAGCGAATCGGTCGTGTCATGCTCCATTTACTGACTTTTTAATTTTTCATCTTCTTGGGTCCCCAAAAATAATAGATCCCGTGATTTAAAATTTTGAATTTCCTTCATCTTCCTCCTCTTTCTCACCATCCAAACATCAAAAAAGAAAATAAGATCCCAACTTTTTAAACAACAAAAGGAACCCATAATTGAATCCTCAGTTTCCCAAACAGATCCAACGAAATGAATGCAGATAAAAACAATAAAAACAAATTATAATAGCTGTCACCATCAAAAACAAGTTAGATCAAGACAAAGACAAGACAAACAAAAACAACATTAACATCGATACAAACTAAAAAGAAGAAGATAGTGAACATATGTTTACCGACAAAAGGTCATTCATTGTTGAAGAAACAGCAGCTGAAAAAAAGAAGCCTCCTTTTGTTATTGTTATTGTTTTTCTTAAAAAACAAACAACAATTGCTTGTTAATTAAGACCGGGATTTTGTTTTAACTTTCAACAGATAAAACAAAAAGGAAAACCCCAGGTCTTAATTAAGGGATGGAGGAGGAGGAGGAGGAGGAGTTTTTCTTTCCTTTCCTTTTCTGAGAGAATGAAAATAGATTTGCTGTTCCCGTGTTGAAATTATCGTCAGAGACAGAGAGAAATAGTTGTCAGTTTTTTTTTTTTTTAATTTTCTCTCCATATCATGGGAGGAGGTATTCTATACGATCAAGTACAGGAATTGAACGTGTTTGTACAGTTGCTTTATGGGTCCGTATAAAATACATATAATAATCCATGATTTTATTTTACAACTTTTTTTTATTATTAACGTAAATTTCAGATAGTTTGTACGCATCTAATCCCACAAGTTCTGAAGCTAACGATCATATAAGTTTTTAATGACTTTGAGGTTTGTAAAACTCAAACTAATAATTTTTAAAAAACAAAATTAAAATCTAACCAGTTAAACTATATTTTTAGAATTTTATTTAACAACTTTTTTACAAGGGTGTTGAAATTTTTTAAAAGTTAATATATGGATATTAAAAAAATTTATAATTAAATGAGATTTTAGATATATGTTAATTAAAGCTGCCATGGAAGCTAAGAGATGACCCGATATATCAATACATCCATTTTATATATATATATATAATGTAGGAGTGATGATTAAAAATTTCTAAAATTTTTACGAATATAAAAAAAGGTCAAAACTCAACTAATATTAATGAATCTTTTCTCTAATCTATCCAAAATCTTAAAATGTGCACTTGATGAAGAAGTCACTATACCGAAGATCCTTTTTATTTTCACTTTGTGAAATATATTTTCTGAAATCTTCATTCTCATCAAAAGAAAATATATATAACTCATGGATTAAATAATATATCTAAAATATACAATTTTGTATATAACTTCTCAGAAAATACAATCTAATGCGAAGAATTTATTATTTAAATGGATAATGGCCTACAGAATAATATTTTAATTTAAAAATTAAAACGTAATTGATATTAAGATCCAACTTCACAATTCAATTTATTTACTTACTAATGTTTGTGTCAAGAAATACTCCAATATATTGGCAATACACATCACTCGGTCTTCCTTTAACTTAAATTGAATCAAATGTACTAATAAAAAATCAAATAAAGTTGTTTCGATGTAAAATGAAAACATTATAAGTGACTGTTTGTTTACGAGGCTGCGGTTTGCTTTAAAAGCAAACCGTAACTTTTAAATGTTTGATAACAAAGAATTATAATATACTATTCATGTAGGGCCAACTAAAAATTAATTAAAACCGCAAGGTTGCAGAAAGCAGCTCTCTGCTGCTTTCTGCAAATCTGAGAATGCAGTGAAGAGTTTTTACTCTTCACTGTTCAATTAAGTGAATAGTGGAGGGTGACTCTACTATTCACATGAACAGTGGAATCACTCTTCACTGTTCCGGCTACTGTTCTGGCCGGACTGGGTTCGATCCAAAGCTAAATGCATTGAATCGGGTCCGACCTGATTGAAAAAAAATTCAATTTTTATTTTTTTAATTGTGTTTTATTCGAAAAATTAGAAGGAGATCGCTTGATGACGTAGCATTTGCAGAATTTAATCGCAATCCCAATTTTATTCTTGCCCGGTCCGACCCAGTTAATAAAAAATTCAGTTTTTATTTTTATTTTTAATTGTATTTTATTCGACAAATTAAATTATTTTTAATTGTATTTTATTCGACAAATTAAAAGAAGATCGCTTAATGACGTAGCATTTGCAAAATTTAATCGCAATCCAAATTTTATTCTTGCCGGGCCCGACCCAGTTAGAAAACAATTCAGTTTTTTTTTTTTTAATTGTGTTTTACTTAAAGAATTAGAAGGAAATCATTTAACGACGTAGCATTTGCAAAATTTAATTACAATCCCAATTTTGTTCTTGATGATATTTTTACTTGATGTTGCGCGCTTAAGAAACAATAGAAAATATAGTCCTTGTTGGATAGATTTCGTACGTGATGAAATTGCAAATAGTTTAATGAAATAATAAAAAATATTTGATATCAATATTATTTATTTCATGATATAATAACAATAGTTAAATCTACAATATTTAAATTAAAAACCATCAATATTAATATATATATTTTTTCATTATTTTATAACCTCAATTTAAAAAGTATTTTTTTACCAAACACATTAAACTACTTTTTATTCAACCTTAATTTCAACCACAGTTTTAACTAAACATATATTTTCCAAACCAACCTCAACTAAAAATACTTTTTATAAAATAATTTTTTTCAAACCACAACCAGAACAGCTAATCGTCTTGGACATGCTGCTCATGTGACATGCTCCCTGGCATGTGAGTCCGGTCCTGAGATTGTGGATACCATTGACCTGGCAATGCTGAATCTGATTGTGTCCCAACAGAAAGGCCATTAAAATTATTTTGAGACTCTGAAACCAACTGATGTGGATGCAACATCTGTTG
>Ga0307517_10001869_pt1 | contig 34478 bp, 30 predicted proteins | sample 23_EM_MG_FD_194515 | JGI IMG/M metagenome (GOLD analysis project Ga0307517, IMG submission 194515) | Populus trichocarpa ectomycorrhiza microbial communities from riparian zone in the Pacific Northwest, United States - 23_EM | ecosystem: Host-associated > Plants > Roots > Unclassified | place... | reverse complement strand
AACCTCCTGTAACTTTCAGGGGATATTCCTAACACCCCCCTGCGGCCCCAGCGTTGGTACGGCGCGACAGCACTGTACGGCTGTGTAGTTGTGTGCTTCCTAGTAAAGTGAGATCCATAGGAACGCTTCCACAACACCGTATGAGTTGTGGCCGTCCAACCGACCAGAAGCTGTTCGCAGGATATATAAGGGGTGTGAGGGTGACCGCCTCCTGGGGCGCCACCTGGATAACACCTGGGAACCACCTACGGGCATACTTTGACCTCCGGGTAGTTGTATGGTTAACAGTAGAGGGCTTGGGGCTGACCGGGGAAGCTGCAAGGCTTCCAGGACAACCACCCCAAAGCCAGTCCCAGGTTACCCCGTGAACTGTAGCATTACCATGGGTTATTAGTGGACTCTAGAGGTGTGAGGCTTGTCACGATTTAAGAGGGTCCCGCATGGTTGACTGTGGGTAGCGCCCATGCAGTCAGGCAGCAGGAGATTTCTTATCGTGGGAGCATGCAGTCAGGTTTAGAAGCTTAGTATAGCCAAGTAGATTTGCCGATGGACTGCGTAGCTTGTATAGACGAAACCACCGCTGGGCAAGTGAGTCCCAATGGATATTATCTCTACGGTGGGCATGTCGGTCGGCCACTAACATGCTACCCATAGGAAAGGGTTCTCGCTCATGCAGATGTAGTTGGAGAGACATCACCGGAAGCACTTCCTATTTGTGGAGATAGTCAATATCCGAGCGGTCTGACTGCCTCCGAGTGTTAGCCCACTCTAGGCGGGTGAGTTGGACAGCCCTGAGCTGAGCAGGGTGCTCGCGAAAGGTCAGAATGGTTGACGGATGTCCTCTAGCTTTACATTATTCTACTTAACTAAAGCGAGAGACACCCTATTCTGATAACCAACAATCCTCGAGAGAACTTATTGAGTGAAGCTTTCAGGCTTAACAATATTAAGTTTTACCGCTTGATTCTACTTTGAATTATCCTTATCTTTACTTTGATCCTTACTTCTACTTTGAGTCTTGGGTGCGGTCGCAATCTTAGGATCCGTCTTCCTACAGAGTGCCCCCGTTACAATACCATACTTGGGTGTGTGAACTGCCAAGGCCCGCACAACGCCCACACAGCACAGTGCCCCTCCCACCCTAAGGTTCCTCAGGATGAGAAGCCAGAAGGAGAAGAGGAGGAAATGACCACTTGATGACTATGATTTATGTTATGGTTATTGTGTAGACTTTGGTTCTACACTTTTATTTGTCAAAGAAGATGATGATGGAGTTTCTTTTGTTATATTAATGGTTTTTCTAGGCCATACCTTAGGGTGCATGCCGGAGTTTTCCTGTAGTTAAATACGAAATAAACTCACAGGATTTTACAAAAAAAAAATATATGTCTACCTGTATAATGTAGACCAACAGTGTTGCAAAATGTAATGCCATATGTAACCGTGGTTAGGGGTATTTTATAAGTTAACTATGCAAATCTTGTGTCACATTTTCAGGCCACATCAATCACACGGTTGATGATATTGATACAGTTCTAAACAAGGAGAATTTCCATTAATTAACACCAAAACTGAGCCATAAAAAATAATTAAAATAACCTACACCTATTAGGAGATTTGAACTTCAGACCCCTAAGATTCCAGTTCATTAGAAAACACCCCTGACCCTGCCTATATAAGGCATTACATTTTCCAACGCCGTTGGTCTACATTATACTAGTAGACGACCGACACCATACAAGTAAACATACAGGCGGCGGTGGTTGGACAGGTTCAAGAAAACCCGCACTAGCATCAATCCGGCTTTTGCAGGATAACGTAATATGGTAACCTTGTCGTGTGGTGCGGAGGCGAGAACCCTGGCTCGTCACCCCCACTCACACCATTATTTTCTCTCCCAAGAAACACCTGAAGGGGATGACACTATCCCTTTCCTGACAAATAGTAGTCGTTTTGAAGCGCTCATTGGCCAAATCATGCTGCGGCTGCTGGTCCCCCTCGCCCGCCTCAAGTGTTGCTGGTGCAGGCAAGTGCTCTTAGCCAGAGTGCGACCCTCCGCGATAAAATATCCATCGATATTACTTTCATTCTTGCCAGACAACCCCTTCCCTTTGGAACTCTCCCATCCCCCGTCCTCACGAACGCCCCCGGATAGTCCCATTGCGGGCTTTGTTCTGGAATCGTAAGTTTGCCATTTATTCTGACATTTATACTTGTGTAGTACCAAAGGCTCACCGGCTCACTCTCACCTCACGCCTCTAGATCTGGCCTTCGTGCTCCACTCGCCTGCTATTCCCCACGGGTGCTGTTTTGCTGGAAATACTGATTACCGACCGTGCGTCCCCCAACACAAAGTCAAGCTTAAAAGAATTCCACCCACCGACGATAGCGACAATGCCAGTTACTATCGAGCCCTCACCTGAGCTCGTCGGGCGCAACACCGACCCAACTGTCCATTCAACGGAGGACCTGCTAAAACATGCTGCACGAACCTGGTCACCTGAAACATATAATCGGGAGACGCGTATGATGGAGTCGACGGAAAAGCGCCGAATCATTCAATCCTCTTTCCACGAACTCAATCCCGAAACCTCTCCTATAATCCCATACGGCAATGGCTTAGTCAATGGTATTATCCGTGCATTCTAGTAGGACCTGCATCTAGTTTTACGACTAGATGATATCTGGCTTTCCATACTAACGCAGTTCAACATGTTTGTCAATAGGAACTCGGAGCATCTCCGCACGCAATTTGTCGCTCATGAAGGCAAGAAAGAACTCATAATCGATGCGGGTCCGCAGCGAATCGACGATATCGATATGGGCAAGTTCGCGCAGGCCAATGACGCAGCTCATTCAAGAGAATGTTGTGGATCCACAGCTCAGAGAATTGATAATGCCCAATTTCAGCACAACAACGGATGAGGATAAGTCTGTCGCTGCAATAATCATGATGGGAACCTTGCAGACCTACTTTGACTATGTCCTCCGCATATCGTGCGGATTTCCCTCGGTCACACTCCAAGGCGAGAAATCTGACTGGGAAGAAATCCTGCTCAAGGTTCAACGCCTCGCAAAGTATGGACCTGAGATGACCAAATGGATACGCCTCCTAGTCCCCGTCATCCAGCACATGATCGCCTCCTTAACCGAGCCAACCTCCCCTGATATCAAGAATTTCTGGCTTCGAGCCTGTCACGCCGCGGGTGCTGATGGATCCTCGAACGTGCGCACACTATCTGGCTGGATAACTGCCTTCTGCTTTTTCAGCGAAACTGGCCAACGGACGATGGAATACACAGATGAGCTCCTGAGCGCGTATGACCAGGAGGTAAGTCTTGCAGAGAGGCAGAGACTGGTCCTGGGTGACATTGTCTACCCAGTGATCGAGCACTTGAGTATTCCAAAAGGTGTTGTGACAGTTCCCGTCACTGTTCAGGACTGCCTGGCTGGACTAGAGCACAAGACAACTATGGTTGCGGGCTCTGTCGGGATGATGCCTTCAGCTGTAGAGAGTGGAGGGGACTTGACTAGAGTGCAACCTAGGTCGGGGTGGTGGATGCTGGAGGATTCAGTCCAGCCCATGGATGGGTCCGCACCACATTAATACTCTCCTTTTTCGTACTAGCTAGCACGGCAGAAGAGCTAGCGAGATACCTTCGGGATTGGGAAACTTCTATTGGGATAGCCAAGGTATCTATTGTGTGGATTTCAAGAGGTGATAGTATTACCTGTTAAGGCGTAGTTACCTTCTTTATATGCAGACTTTCATTCTCCAGTTGTGCGCGAAATCATGTTTGAAGCAGAGTAGTCCCTACAGTTTCATTTCTTCCACTAGTTGCTGTTTCATCGTCTCCCCCTTGTTCCTTCCTGTTGTTGCAGAACTGTGCCCAGACCTAACGAATCTTCCACTCTATCCACATCAACTCCCCACGCCTGGTCGGGTGTTTGATGGGAATGGGCTGTAGCCGGGATCGAGTCTAGTGGAATGAGCAGATGAATGAGCTGTATACAGCGCTGCTCGCTCCACGAGGAGAATTGTCTAGGTATACAATATCGGAGTGATATCACAAGTAAACCATAGTAGCCTACAACAACCATGAGGTCGGGCAGGTCCACCACGCCGACTTTTCAAAATCAAGGGGCTGCTAAGTTAGTGAGGACGAGGCTGCCATATGCCCGGTGTTCCCAACTATCCAGTCAGCCTGTTTTCGATCGACAAAGTCATAGGCTATGCTCAGCCATTCCTTGGGTTATGGGGCATCTCGCGTGGTGCGGTGAACTCTGACAATCCTCTCACTATCATAATTCCCTGTTGTGATTTTATTATGCGACTAAAATCTACTTCTCTCTCGGGATATATTTTTAGACCTGGATCCATAGCGAAAGCTAAACACCGCGATAACCAAAGGATATACGGCGAGTGACTAGCGGTGAAGCAGAGCGGGGCGCCGAGCAACTCGCAACTGAGGCGGTCGCACACTCGGGGACGGGGAAAAGCTTTTCACTAACAACCTCAGGCTTACGCTCAACGACGACTGCATCAACATCAACTAACTAGGGGCAAGACAGAAGTATATATCCATCATCAGCTCCTCCCATCTTCCCAGAAACCTATCTCCAATGTCCCCTTTTCCTTGCTAACAAATGAGAGAACAAACAAACGCCCGAAGCCAAAAAACCACATGCCACAACAAGCACGTTCTCGGAAGCTATCTAAACAACAAAGGAGATATCGGGAGGGCATGCCAAGCAGCTTGATATCGTTTCCAACATGTATTACACCCCTTTGTACGTCACTCGGAATGCATATTCAGACTCTAAACCTACCTGAACTAGGCTTCCCATATCATCAACCTCCCGACAGGTGGTGCCTCACCATCCTATAGGGTTGGGGGTACAGTTGCTGTTGAATGCTCCCTCCGATTGTGGAATGCGCCTATGATAGACTTGCCACCCAATGTTCCCAACGGGGCAGTCCGTCCGGCTTGAGCCAGGACGAGGACGGACGACGTTTTGTAGTCCCATCCCGTCCTCCAGCCAAATTTCCAGACAATTCAAAGTGGAGGACGTCGGGCCCCGCGGTCCCCCACCATGGTATTACCCCTGTAATATCCCAGGTCGGTTTCCCCCACTTCAAAGAGCCGGAATATGAGACTACTCGGCACACTACCTCAAGTACTCATATTTAGGCTGCTGATGTGATCATGGGGCTCCTCTGTGCTCTGAATTGTGTGGAGGTTCAAGTTGGGAGTGTTTTGTATACCGGGAATCATGCTAACATCAAAATCGCAAATGCTTTCTCGCAATGCGGAATCCTCAAGTGGATTGACATACTGAATAGCTGCTGTAGATAATGTGGAGTCACGATAGGAAAAGTGGTTGAAGTCAAACTTGGTCACTTATTGCCGCATCTGGAGGATCGTGCGGTTTGCATCCGTTACTGTTTTCTATTTTGAACAATTGTTGACTTTGCAACCTTTTATTATCTGTATCTGATATCTCATTAACTTATTCCCCTGTTTTATAACTCAATCGGATTCATGAATACCATATGGCTGATTGGACTCTGCAGGTATGTAAAACACTAGTCCGATCGATATTAGAATCCTACTGTAAGAGCGCCGTTTGGTTCTCCTCTCCCCGAGCGTTTGGATTGACATCTCTTCTGTCGCGTAGTAGTTCGACCATATCCGCTCTTCCATTCTCAGCCGCCATCATGAGGGCTGTGCAACCGTATATGCCCGGGGCGTCTGGATGATATCCGTCCTTCTCAATAAATGACGAAGAGATTCATGATCCCCTCTGACTGCAGCGGAATGGAATCTCAGTGTTCCCAACCGTCCAGTCCGTCCGTCTTCGGGGGAGGACGGGGCGGACTACGGCTCATAGTCCGTCTTTTTGGGGGTGCTAGGACGGACTACGCCCGGGAAGGTGAGGACCAGACGGACTATAGGGGACTATAGTCCCGGCGCTTGGACCTCCTGTGCTAGCCAAGCTGAAATCATACACCTCCAAACGAATTCTTTTCACATCATGAGACATCACTCTTGCAGTCCCCGGCCGTCCCCTGCCGTCCCCCGCAGTCCACCACCGTCCCTGGCCGTCCTCACCCTTTCCGGCCGTCCTCAATAGTCCCCTGCCGTTCCCTGCAGTCCCCCGCCGTCCACCCCCTGCCCTGAACTAAAATGTCTCACCCTGTGGGGCCCGCCGTCCTGCCCAAAGACGGCCGTCCTGCACTTAGGCCGCCCCGGACGCTTGGGAACACCGGAATGGATAGGTCTTCTGGCAAGGAAGTCCGGCCTATTTGGGTCCACATCATTACGTTCCAGAAGAATTTCCACTACGTCAGACCTCCCCATAATCCCAGCCCTTAAAAGTGGTGTACAACGATCCGAGTCGGGTTGATTGGGATTAATGGCTCCATGACTGAGAAGTAGACGCACTACTGCGATATACCCAGAGTCAGAGGCTAAACGAAGTGCTGTTTGGCTCCTGTAGTTCTTGCTATTTGTGTCGACGTCCTCCCTTGCCAACAACAGTTCGACTACTTGTGCATGCAGTGTTCCCAACCGTCCCGCCCCGACGCCAGGGCCCTGGCATCCTATAGTCCCGTCCGTCCCGGGCAGGGTGGTTAAGGACGGCCGGGCACAACGTCCATCTTTTGTAAACACCGCAGGACTGTAGGTTGACGGGCGGGCCCTGCAGTCTTTTTTGGAAATGGTAACTTCCGGTAGGTACCTACCGTCCTGCATAATGACGGGCGTCACCTGTAGGTTACCTACCGTCCTGCATAAGGACGGGCCTCCATTGTAGGTCAAGGAAGTTGAATGGGGCCTGGGTGCTCAAAACCAGGATCGGATATCACTGGAAGCATTGGTTGATTGATAGCGAAATTTGATACATAATAGTAGAGCCTAAGCTTCTCTTCATTAGAATAAAAATGTTTCACATCTTGATAACACTCACCTAATTACTTCTAGCCTGCCCGCTTGCGACGGCTGCAGGTGGAGTTTCGCGCCAGTCAGCAGGAAAATTAGGGTCGAGCTCTTTGTGTTGCAAAAGGCATAGGACAATTTCCGCACTTCGATTGGTCGGAGCCCAATATAGGGGAGTATGGCCAATAATGTCGTGGGTGTTTAGGTCAATCTCGGGAGGCCTCATCAGAGCCCTCACAACCTCGGTTTGCCTATTCATAGATGCCCACTAGAGTGGTGTCGGCTTACACGCACCATCTAAGCAAGCCGCCAGTGCTCTTTGCATTCTCTGATTTGATTCCAGCCTCAATATTAGCCTTTCTATTTAACGTAAAGGAAGAAACCAGACAGGTGCTGAAGGTCCAGGCTTGACTAACTTGGGGGAGGTGGAGACAACAAACAATTGGGTTTTGAATCGCTTTGGTCTATATTTGCTGTCAGAACCCAAAAGAAGTAACTAAGAAAGGAATCAAAAATCTTACAGCAGTACCTTTCAGTACCAACCTAATTGCCTGTAGCGGAGTCTTCCAAGTGAACGCAAGAGAATAAGCGGGAGAGGAGTTGACCTGAGGTAGTCAATTGAGGTGTCTCCTGAAGAGTTGTCAGCAAGAGGTGCAAGTGCCAGTGAGCGCGAGCCGTTTATGTGAGCTTGGGGTGGGATCAAGTGGGTAACAGCGCTACGCCAGAGATATTGGCCGGGCAATGTCACCCGGGCGAGAGGACTGGGTAGACAAATGGGCTCCAGATCCTCAGCCACTTAGTAACTCTGGTTGATCTTATCAAGAACCAGATGGTTTCTAACATGCCAGCAAACATGCAATCAAACTGCAAGGTTCTGTCCAGTAGGTTGAAATATTGGAAGGCCCTCGCTCGCAAACTTTCAATAACAGCAGGCCGGAGATCTTCCTTTCCTCCAATTACCAACACAACCTGGCCTAGTAGTAGAGCAGATTAAGGGCCCATTTCCTATAGACGGCCCTCTAGCAACCAGAAACAGTCCACTGAACAGTTTATAAAGTTGAACGAGTGTAAAGAAAATAGAATAGTTGCATGTTTGCTAATATACTGCCTAGTATATAGCTTAAATCAGATTCATCTGACCATCTCTTGCTAAAAATTAAATTTATAATAGGTGATGAAACTTGATGGTGGCGTCCTAACCAGCATCTGATAGACAGTCTGCGAGTGTTTGACAGATTTTCCACTGTACTAAATTCCTATAGCTACACCATCAAATTGTGACATTGCGTACACTAGGGAAAGGTCATCTATTTTGCTGCACCCTCATGTACAGTCAAGCCTCCTTTGTCTCCTTCAGAATCTATTCCATTCTCCTAACCTGAATTGATAAGAAGAAACCCAACATAATAGCTGAAGACTACTCCTTTCACGCTGGGAAAGTAAAATAGCAATACTCGACAGTTGCATTTTGTTCCTAGATCAATAGAATAGCCTATCCATTTCTCATGTACTCCTATTGTGGCCACTTTATATCAGTTCTGTCATTCATCACCCACTTGCAAATAACCCTTCCCACTGGATGAATGCCCTCCCAACTCTCGGATCTCAGCAGCACAATAAAACTGTCTTAGTATAATCTTAAACTTCCCCACCTAAACCACACCCTCTAAATTCAAGTTCGTCACTTTAAATCCTATGACCCATCCCAATCACTATCAGCAGAGTACAATTGAATGTTCCGATTCAGTGTTTCAAGTTCAGGGTCTGGGGGTAATATCCAGACTCACTGTTGAGACCTATTAGTGGTGATGGTATGTCCGAGTTCATTGAATTCTGGCATATGAACATTTTGCGAATTATTTGGGTAGTGTAACAATCCTATAGTTCTCCAGTTATAATGCAACAAGTAACGACCCTTCTTACCTATTTCTGGAAGTCTAATTATCTCTTCAGATAGTACAGGACTGGTTTATGGTCTTGGAGTTCAACTATGTTATCAGTTAGTACAAAACAGGGTTGTGGTCTTGTAGTTCCATTATCTCATCAGACTCAGATAGTGCTGAACAGTCTTGTCGTTGTATAGAACTATCACAATAGTTCTATATTATCGGCGCGCCTCTTCTCACTGTCACAACAGTCAAGGGTGTTGAGAGCTTGTCAGTAGAGTATTCATAGAATTCAATAGTGTAAAGAAAAGAGAATCATATTGCAACTTCTAAGTATAGAAAAGTACTTAAATGGTTGCGTGAAGATCCTATCTTTCAGGCCCAAAGGCCTGCCTTATATAGACATCTTTACGACACTAATACTGGTGACTCATCACCTCGCATTACATAACTTCTATGACTCATAAGTGAGTCATAGTGTCAGATCCATCAGATGACTCATATCAGTCACTGCACAATATACTGTTAACTATCAAAACCCATAAAATAAATCATGTACTCAAATGAGTCACTTTTGTGAAACCCATGACTCATAGTGTGAGTCATGTGCAAAAGTCATTACATCATATAACTCAGAATCAGGAGTCATCAAAACTATCAACCAATTATAACAAAACAATGACTCGCTATTGTGCAGTCATGCCAGTGTGAGATACTATGAGTCAATTGACTTTATAGCATAAAAGAATAACATACTTATAACTAATAACTATTAGTCATGTAGAATCTACCTTGCTTAGTCACGCTTTGTGAGAAGTAGGTAGTGTTATTATTAACAGGATATTGCAGAATCTGCCTGTCACTGCTACTTGAGCCGTAGTCTGGGAAGAGTACCGAGCCTGGCCAGCTGATACCACAACCTATTGCGATATCAGCATATCATCCCTGCAGCAGTAAAACATTGTAGATACCCTGATCTTGTATACAAGAAAGTGATATCCGTTGTATCTGTATTCAAACAAGGCTCAGAGTCTTAGTTACAAGGATGATGATACTTCTAACCATGCTAGAATAGCCCAAAATAGCTGTACTTATAAAGGTGTGCGCGGTTGCCTATTCTTGACCAAAATACTCAATATCCAAGATATTGATAACAGTTCCTGGGGGGATGATTCAGTATATGAGTATAACAGGTTGATTCTAGTCTAACGACTTGGAAAGTACAAAAGGACAGGCAATAAAGCAACTAGCCCTGATGCTAACAGAGGCTTCCAGAGACTGATAGCTAAAAAGATAATAGTGGAAGGATAAATTGGGACTCAGGGATTGCTGTTCACTGAACTGTATTCTCAGACTCAAGATCTTTTGAAATCTGCTGTCTCCTGCTAGCTAGGAGACTGGTTTAAATACCAAACTCCTAAGTGATAGCATTTCTCCAATCACGATCATTACCAGTAGCTGTGCACCCACTGGAATCCTATAATCCTGCAAGCACAACGAGTCATAGCTCAGCCTCCACCAGTTTTACATGACCATTCCATACCCGGAATCCTAAATATAAACCTCCAGCAAAGAAAACTAAACATCATTTACAATAGGAGAGCCTATCTGACTCAGGGACACTCGTAGAGCTGAAAACAAATCAAATCAATCATATATAAATCAAACTAAACATAGGAGATCCTGCACTGCCACTGCTGTGTACCATTACCAGAACATGCACACATAGGATGGTGTTGTCATCTGTGGGGAAATAATCCTGCTCAGAGCACCTAGAATCAGATTTCTCATCATCATCATAGTGTTGCCAGAAGCTGTCTGTGCTATTGTTTGTGATACCAGGTGTGAAGGAAACCTCCATAGGTTACCAGGCATCAGGAAAAACAGATCCTGCATCGGATTCACAGGTGTTGCGTCTTGACTCAAGCAACGTATTTTCTGTATCCCATGGTTCCTGTGCGTCCTGACTTTGGTTGCAATGTCCCTTACTTCCGGTCATCCAAACGCTCTCAATCTCAGTTTACGCCGTCTTCCCCATCTCAAACAAGAGCCCTGCATTCTAGAGTATAATTCAATTACTGGTTCTCAGGCATGTAGGAGCCCAATTCTCCTCTTCCGCCCTGTGCCAAGACAACAACTTTTTTCACTTTTCATTTCACTTTTTTTCCATCATAATTACCTTACTCTATGTTGAGTTACTATAGTGTCATTTTTTTTATTTCTATCCTCCAGCTACTCAATCTGTGTTGTTAATCCACTCGTTTCGGCGTTTCCGGTGTAATTTCTTTCAGTGTTTCCGGGTTGATGGCGATTTGGTCTCTCTAAGCCTCCCGACTGCGCAGATTACCCCTCAAGGCTGCGAGCCGGGTCCACTGCCCCCAGTTCGCCCTTGAGAATGTTGACCTGGCGGCTTGGTTTTTTGATGCGATCTTGTATCAATCGAGAATTGCGCGTGCCAAGCCTCCCTTCATGGCGTTAAGCACTTGATAGAACTGCACCTTACCATGCGCAACCACGTTTAACAGGATGCCTCCAGAAAAAGCGATATCCCAATCGCCTTGCTCTTAGGGTTGGGTCCAATCTGTAGTTGACAATTGTTAATGCTGGCTGTTTAGTGAATTTGTTTCATAATATTATGCAAAAGCTCTCGCATGATACCTTACTCGAGGCAGAGGTAGTGATTGGCAACAAGCTCGATGACAAATATTCGAGCCTCGCCAGTTAGCATCTTAGAAAATCAAAGTTGGCCAATTATTATCTTTAATGCGTTCACGGAATTTCTTCTCTTTTAACATACTTGAGTGCCGGAGGTTGTGGGTAAGTCTGCCGAACCTCTCCTCGTTGGCTCCACGCCTTCTAGGCCACTCAGAGGACCGAATTTTCCCGAGGCTGGTGCCAAGAGTTCGACAGACTTTTTTCCTTCGCCAAATTATGAAGGAATCCACCAATTATGTGTTCTTGAAGGCCCCCATTTGCATACAAACTCAGACCACGAGAGCGAATTTCGACAGACTTTTGCGCACACCCTAAGTACTCGAGTCCTCGAGTATATACCACCGCATGTGGATACGGCCTATAAATCCTATCCCCACCCCTCCAAAACATTATTCACGGACTAACTTCGGCGCTCGAGTACTATGCTGAACAGCACATGTCCGCGCACTGTGTCAGGATATGTATTAAAATCGGGACCGAACGAATGCTCCTACTTGATAACCAACCGTACTTGTAATGTTCCCATATCGGGATGGTTGTCACAAAAAGCTATATTCTCGATCCTGCTACCCTTCAGTTTTTTTTTCTTTTTTTGTTTGCATAAAAAACAAGAATCCAATTTCCAGCCTTGAGATTTCTGTTTTTGCTCTTTTCTTTGCACTGCCTTTAGTACTTCTTTCAGCTTTAATGGCACATGCCCTGAGCTCTCAGCTATGCATGTCTGACTACACTTCGCTTTGGGGAAAGAAAGCAAAATAACAATACCGGCAATCAGGAGTAAAAGAGGATTGTGAATGTAGCCTGTGTTGGAATTGGGGATCATCGATAAAACTTATGTTCTTAGAGGTAGCTACAGTATTATGCTCTTAAGTTTCAACAGCGCCGAATCTTCCTTTATTTCAGTAAATAACACTTACTGGATAGTTACAACCTGACTCCACTAGCTGTGGTACCATTGGACTACGGGACGGAGCAGAGTTTTCGCACACACCAATGTGGCATAGCAAAAATCCCTAAAAACTGGTGGGACCCTGAAGTAGGGCGTTCGATCACTAAATGTCTGCCCCTTCTAAGTGGCTTAGTTGTTCTCTAGTAGTGTGGCCCGTGACGTGATTAGAAACTCAAAAATACCCTAACCAGGACAATCAAACCTCGCACCAGAATGTTAGAGACTTGGGGTTGCCCTCCGATGGTAGCGAGATTAGTCATATTTTTCTTTTTATTGGTTTCAACAGACGGCTGAATATCAGCTTTTTTTTCACAACGAATACCCCTTCAACCAATGTGGAATTCTAGCGAGCTTCCCGCATCTCATGTCTCAGGAACTTCAGGCTAGCTAATATTTCTCTATACGAGACCAGTCAATAAAGTAACCTCTTAGAGTATCGGTCTAAAAAATGATGCCACTGATTATTATTTCCCAAAGGTAATGAAAGAGATGACGTCACGATGTCCACCGACTCGAGTGGTGCATTGCCATCATGCAGCAGTACTAGATCAGCTGGAAAGTAAGGCCAAGGCTGGTACTGTAAAGACATCACTGAACAATCGCGCCGCAACTATTTGGACCATTATAGAGCATTTAGAAACCCCAGGCGCTAGAAAACCCGTGGTTCTACCTTGAGCACTTAGTTAGCAAGAACAGATATCGGTATCCAGTCCTATTAGTAATTTTAGAAAGTTAGAGCAATCTTACCGCGATGGTGGCCAGCCTGCTTGGTTTCTATGATGCTCTTCAGTTACGATAATGCACTGTACAGCACACTCACACCCGGCTGTCCCGTATCTCGATAATCCGGGTACCTCGCTCTCTCGTATGAATCTCAGTAAGCTGTGGATTTCTTTACACCCAAGCCTGACCTTTTGGTTAAGTGGCTATTTGGCGCGACATTTTTGTGAAATTTGGGTGGCTGCACACCATGATTGCGGAACCTTGGTTGAAAGAACCTCATACTCTATGTCAAAAACGGTCAAATAATTGATGCTGGTTGCTGAAAACCACAGTTTGTAATTCACATCTACCAAAGAGTCCTGTTATTAACAATGGTTTGGACGCCCAAACATGTCACGCCAAACACCCCATAATTTTCGCTTGTGCGAGGCTGAGACAACCGAGCCAATCAGAGCGCATTGGTCTGTCAGCAGCGCCGCACCTTAAATGGACCGCGAGCTATGGTTATGGGGAGATGTAGCGTACGGCACCCGCGCTGTCGAGTTGAAGCCCGACTCCCGAGATGGAAATTCCCATACAGGTTGTGTGTCCGGTTTTAATTCAGCCGCGCGAGTATAGGACAGGGAGGCAGTCTCATCTGCCCTCTGGGTCTTATTGGATTCCCGTTTGGAGCAAGGTGGTTAGTTTTAACAGAAAATGTGCCAAGTCAACCGAGAAATCCTGAACTCTGGAACTTGCATCTCGGCCGGTGCACCATCTAATACTGTATCCCTTGGCTATAGGTGTTGTATCTAGGAACATCTGCAGCTCGAGTACTGTCATCCTCTTAATAAAGGAGTTCATTTCAAGAGGTTCCGTGCCATAACGGACATTTTGTCTCTTGGAGTGTTGCTTTTGTTGCTATGCACCAGAATTTTTTAAAATCAGCCCGAACTGTCCGTGCTCTGTGCCACGACAAAATACCGGGCCCTTGTGCTGCACCGGAGTGATGGGGGCGCAGTTTTAACACCGTACCGTACTGTACGCAAAATCTTCATGACTGCCTGCGAAGGGGTGTTTGCCAGTGCCCTGCTTCACTTTTCTTACAACACAAGTGTGCATAATGTTATAACAACTCCTGCATAGCTAAGAGCTCCCCCTCACGGGGCCAGAAAAAAAGAAAAAAGGCAACAAACTCAACCACAGATGGTTATCTTACAGTATGTGATGCACAGAATGCATGAGTAAGGATAGGCTGTGCTTGAGTACTCGGACACTAGGGTTAGCCCGTGAACATTACCAATGAAGATAGTTTCTGATATGCACATAATGCATCAAGTTCATTAATATGGAGACACCACCAATAGGGGTATACGGGCACCAAACAGCAGTACAATCCCGAGACATGCCAGCTCAACCCGCCTATCCCGCAGTACATCTGGAATCTATGCCTATTGATTGTAAAAGAGAGGAAATTCGTGAACGCTTTACCATCTTTTCTCTGCCAGAAGGGGATATCCTTGATGGTTTAACCAATAGGGAGTGTTCATACATTAACTCTTCCACCAGATCTCACCATCAAAGATGCTCATCTTGAACGTTAGTACAGAGGTGGTCCCAACCTCATTTGACAAGGGCAAGAAAACACTACACAGAACAGATGCAGAAGAGCGTGGAGGAATTGTAGTGGCTTTTTGGTATTTAGCGAAAACTTCGTATGCAATCCTACACCACCCACTTAGGTTTGACCTTCCATAGGGCTCTAGTTTCCACTTCCATACCGTTCTATGCCTATTGAATCGGAGAGCAGTGATGGGATGATGCCCTCCCTAAGTGTTGTCTTTGGCTGTCACAAGGGATGCCATAGGAATCTTGGCTGCAGTAAAAGCTTCTTAGAAGCCCCCCTGACTTGATAAACCACCTCTCGAGTACCTAACCATCCAAACTAATATAAAATTCACTCATAACTCCTAGGGCAAGGAGCACAACTACTCCCTAAGCATCCAGAACTCAGAACCCATTCCTTTCACTCCGTCGAAGAGGGCTTCAACCTCAAAATCACAAGATCAGTTACCTAAGCTATCACATTCTCTTAAAATGGACTCTCGAGCACCAATGCACACTCCTCACTCACCACTCTCTCATTGTTCAGAATCAGATGATGATCTAGAAGAATCACCACCACACTCAGACACCTTACGGCCTAGTCGCCTACAGATACCAGAAAACCAGGGGGTTTCCCGCAACTCAACCACATTCGACAACCCTGAAGCTCCCCGTGACTCATCCATGTCTGATAACCCAGGAGCTCGCCGCAGCTCACCCATGTTCGACAACCCGGGAGCTCGCCGCAACTCATCCATGTCCGACAACCCGGGAGCTCGCCGCAACTCATTCATGTTTGACAATTCACAAATGCATGGCTTCGGCCCAGCCTACGGCTATCCACCAAACCACGAAAACCCAGGAATCCACGGCTACCCTCATACACCCTATTTTCCACCAGTATCGCCCTACCCACCGCCCCCGCCACCACCACATAGTTATCTCTATATGGCGCCTTACCACTATCTGCCAACACAATACCAAGCGTATGGAGCCGGTTCACCATACCCTCACCCTAGCGTCCCAGGCATGTCCGGCAATGGACCCCACTTCAACGCACCGAACTTCAAGGGACCCCAAACCAATACCGAACCCAACAACCCACCCTTCCCCCAATTTCCCCTGTCAGGTTATCAGGGCATGGGCACTGGCCATTTTACACCTGCCCAGACCTCAAGAAATAATTCAACCCAATCACATATTCCTCCAGTCGGCAATACGGATCATTGGGAACCCCATAACCCCTACACCGTAACGCCAGCTACACCTCCCACGTCCCACGACCCTAGCCCCGAACATTCTCCCTCGGGGCTACCCTTATCCACCCCGGTAATGCTGCCCATGGACGATCCAGAAACAGAAATCATAATCGCAGTGATGGGAGTCACAGGTAACCCCCCGGAGTATTCAAAACAGGTAGTTAAATAGCTAAGACCAGTATCAGGCACAGGTAAAAGCTACTTCATCCGGGAAGTCTCCGGCCTTTTAGATGTCGAAGTGAGCAACGGCCTTCATTCTTGTGAGATAGCCCCCTGCCGGAGGATTTGAAACTACGCACTAACAGAAATAAGGTACTTCCAAGGTCCAACCCTATTCTTTTGTATACGCAGGGGTAAAAATAACACTGGTGGATACACCCGGCTTCAACGATACCACTAAGAGCGATACCGAGGTCCTAGCAGACATTTGCGCTTGGACATCATTAAACTATAAGAAAGATAAGCTCCTGTCTGGCATCATCTACTTCCACCGCATCACGGATGTCCGCATGGACGGCTGCTCCTTAAAGAACCTCAGGATGTTCCAAAGATTGTGTGGCCCCGATGCCCTACAGAACGTGCTTCTCACAACTACACAGTGGTCCAATGTCGATCGAGCGATAGGGGAGTTCCGTGAAGACAACCTCCGGCATGGCGATTTCTGGGGAGGACTTATCTCGAAAGGCGCCTCTCTTGAGAGATTCATGGGTACTAGAGAATCCGGATTGGAGCTTATCCACAAATTGATGGAAAATAAACCGAAACCCCTCGATATTCAGGACCAGATGGTAAAGAAAAATATGACACTGGTTGAGACCGATGCAGGAAAATTCATGAACGAGGAATTGCTTTCCCTCCAGAAGCAATATGAGAAAAATTTAGAGCGCCTAGAGGTAGAACGCCAGAAAGCAGTAAAGGAGAAGGACGACGAGATGAGGGAGATCCTAGCACAAGAGCAGGCAAAAACTCAGGAGAAACTGGAAAGGGCCGAAGCTGAAAGGAAGTTGTTAGCAGATCTGCATGCGGAAGAGATGAAAAAACTTGAAGAAGCCGAGAGGAAGAGAGAGGAAGAAAGAGAGAGGAGTGAAAGGGCAGTGATCGCTGTTGATACGAAGGACATCTCGGTTACAGTGCACCTCAAATCCATGTTCACACCCTACAACACCAAAGGGCGCTTGATCTACGACATTGATGACCCCGAGGAATTTGTGAAGGACCCTATCGACATCACGATCAATTACCAATTTAACATCCTTGCCGGGATCGAGGTTTGGATGAAAACGTTCGCAGAATTCTTTGATTCGGGGATGGGGGTTCATAACTATATTAGCCACGATGGAGCACTCTATAAGTGCAAAGCCTGTGATTCTGTCAAACAAGACTCTCAAAAGTTTATCATTTTCAGAAAGGCTTTGCCTGGTGTCGGCTCTTGAACTAGTGTTATATCGCGTGTATGAACTATGTTCTTCGAGACCGGAATGTCAGGAGTAAAGGGGACAGGCAAGGTGGTGTAAAAGAGGTATTTGAAGGGGTGTAGGAGGATTTCTTTATTCAGATCTATCTAGGGATTCCAGTAGTGTAGGAAACCGGTTTCCATGTACATTTCACTTCCGTTTTCAATGCTAGGGAAAACAATATCAAGGCCCTGTTTGGCAAACAAGAAAAATGGCATTTTTCCTGACTTTTATGGCATTTTTATTACAAGTGAAATCAGTGTTCCCAAGCGGCCAGTCCGGACCATGGGTCGGCAGTCCGGTCAGTCTGGCCATGGTTTTGAAAAGCCTGGATCAGTCCGGCTTAAATTATCAACGGCCGCCAAAGCCTGCAGGCGTCCAGGCAACCGCCGGGTCGAGAGGATAGGCGACCGCCAGATGCCCATGTAAAGCCGCCAGATACCTTGACAACGAGTGTTGCTCGTGTAAAACTCAACACTGATTGGCTGAGCTGTTCGCTTATGACATTTTATTGAACCATAGATATTTGCGAAAGCCGTCAGGCTGCTGGCTGCCCCCACCCCGATTAGAACAATAAATGCTACACGGTGTGTGTGCTTTTAGATCATCTTAAAGTCAATCAATGTCGCCAGCTTATCCATATATCCAATATCTAGTTCTTGTGTTCGCGTCTTTGACCGTTGCGCATTTATTCGGACACCCCACGATAGCCCTCCGAAAAGTTTTGCCTCTGGAAGTAAAGTTTCTAGCCGAGTGATCACATATTTCAAATGTTGAAACACTGGAAGTCACGTGTATCAGCCCTAACCTTAATCTGTAGAAATGGCTTTCTGCGGATTAAGGTTAGGGTTAAAAACCTGAGGCCTGCAGGTCACCCAGGCCGGGCCCGGCTTTCTTTTTTGGAAAGCCGGTTTCCCATAGTCCGGCCCGGCCGCCTCTGGAAAAGCCTGGGTCAGTCCGGCCGTACCCAAAGCCGGACGGACTGGCCGGTTGGGAACACTGTGAAATATCGCAACATTGCACATTTTTTTATAGCTCAACCTGCAGGACCCCCTGCCAGACTCTCGCCCCACTATAATTGTCAGAATGGCAACCACTATCTGCATATGCAACCTTTTATACCTACTAGCCAAAGAGGCCTGAATTTCAGCAGAAACGAAGTTCTTAGGAAAAATGGCATTTTTAAAGAAATGGTGGCGTGCAAAACAGGGCCCAAGGGCTCTAGTGTGCAAAAGAATTTTCCTAGGAAACTTTGCCCTCGATTGAGCTACAACTCGCACCTCCTCTTTTCTGCTATCATAACATATCCGAAGGACAAAGCCCAGGACCAGAAACCCGAAATAGACCTTAGATCCCAAATAGCAAAGGATGTGACTCCATAACCTGACTCCCCCGAGATAGGCGTCGCCCCATCAAGGTAGCCTTGCAGTCCGCCCATTGATGAGGTGTTTTAATATCCTAGCTACCCCTTGCTGATTATAGGACCACTGCGGTATTGGGCACAGTAGCCTCGTCGCCTATGAGTGAGCATGAGGGCCCCTTAGATGCTGGCTGATATTGGCGCTCATGATTCCTATCACTCCATGCCTCTGGAGCCCGGATTACCAAATTTTCCCCGACAGAGAAAAAGGGGGAGATGGGGGATCGTATATTTTCAGAATATGTCGTCCTGGGTTAGGGAAATGGCACTGTTCTGTACCTACACTACCCCAGATACATGTTCTACCATAAAAACTCAAATCTGCAGGCTACCCCCCTCTGTGCTTCTACCCCATACCCGAGAAGGCAATTCCAAAGTCCTATCAGACTTTTATTTCTTTTCCCTCTAAGTTCTTGCACTAAGTCAACGGTTCCGTAGCAACAGCCGAATTCTTATGGCTGGAGACATATATCCACCATCCTATCATCGTTTGCCCCACGCCATACTTGTACGATTGTACTTGGGGTGAGATTAAGTGTGCGGAACCGGCAACCGGTGGCTGGGCTAGCAACAACAGGCCAAACACCGGAATAAAAACTTCAAACTGTTTCTGCCCTGTGCATTTGGACCTCCGCTGGCACCGGTAACTGCCCTGTAACTTTCCCAGCACCCCCAAAGTCATTTTTTGTGCCGTTGAGCTGGTGGTTGGTGGCTTCCTCTCCCGGTCATGAACCCCCACCAAGTAAGAACCCAGAAACAAGGGGGGGTTATATTGGCTAATGGCGCTTAGATGCACACAGATTCCTCGCCACATTTCTTTAATCCCTATTTCCAGGAACCCATGGCATGAGACATATATTACATAAACATCAATGATCAAAACTCCAGAAAAAGATGCTCTCAGCCAAAATCTGGTATGATGAGTCGTGTCGCGACTGCTAGCTTGCTATATATACCAACTGACATTACACTATTTCCAGCCTAGTTCAAGGGGGTTTGGCACTCTTTCCTCCTGGTCAAATCGCTGTGCGTGAGGATAAGGGGAAAAACCCATTTTTCTGATGGTGGCCGGGTTTATAGGGGTGCCGGTTTTGACGCCTTTTTTTCTTCCCGCTCCCTACCACCCGGGCGCACAACCATTAAACTATGGTTGACCGGATTAGACGCGTGCATCGGCGCCACTCGATAAAAGTCTTCTATAGATTTTCCCAGGAAATACAAGGATACCCACTGTGGGGGTCAGGAATAACGTTCAGACTTGAAGGAATAGTAAAGACCAGTTACATTCCAAAACCAGGGCTTCACCATAATTCCTATTGTCTACCAGTAACCCCTTCATCAACCCACTACAACCCAGTGTTCCTAACGGGCCAGGCCGGCCAGGTTTAGTGAAGCCTGGCCTGGCCTGTCGAAACTCTCCTGGATCTAGCCTAGCCCGCGCATGCACCCCTGGTTAAGCCTGAGCCTGGCGGGGCCGGGCCCGCCTATAGGCCATATAGACCTTTCCCGGCTGCCTGGTAGGCCGGCCTTACCTATATAGCCTTGGCCGACCCACTCATAGCGAACGGCCACTCCATGTCAACAGCAAAATTCACAGTAAATGTTTGCCAATTAACTTACCCAATATGATTAAAAATGAAAGAACAATTTCGCTTTATTAGGGAAAAAAAAACACACTAAAAGATACTAGAGATAATGAGTTAATTAATTGAATTAATTGTAGAAAATAGCTGCTGTTGTTGGCATGGATCAACTGTGCGCAGTAAGATGGTGACTATTTCACAGGTATCAATAGGGGGGTTGACTGTAAATAGTTTACAAAATAACATTGAAAATACAACAGTTTCGCTTTATCCGCTTAGGGATTCAAAGTAGTTCCTGCTGATGAGGCAAAATAGGAGGGAATGATGGTAGGATAGGGTTGTACTGGTGGCCCTGAAGGTAAACTTTTGAGACTTGATTGAGTTGGCTGAGGATCATTCGTTGTGTGATTGATTTTTTTCCCCTTTACCTTCGACAATTGCTTCTTAACAAAAGGCGATAAACTCGAAAGAGGGGAGGGGGTTGGAATACCCTTAATGCGATCCGTTCTCAACCCTAATCTCCGTGCGTAGCTATCTTCCGGAGTGGACTGCCTTGGCCGGGCCCACAGCCTGGCCCTGGGAGCACTGGTTCCAGCCCTGATCCCAATAGATAGGAAGCCATTTCTGCATATTTGGGCCAGGGTTGACACACACTCTCACTTATAACCATTTGTGGACTCTGGCGCGCACTGGAAGCTCTCATGTCAGTGAAGGATATCTTGAGCTTAATTCTATCTTCGCACTTATGGATAAATGAGCGTCTTTATGTACACATGTTAAACCCCGAAATCAGATACGACTAAAAACACAAGCTTGAAATCTAGTCTGCGCCAAACATTTTTATGATTTAGATTTGACAATTACAAAAATTATTTCCAATCCACCTCCTACTCAAGTGCAAACATCTACATTTGCTAAAGCGTAGAAAAGGTCGCCATGTCATAAAAATCACATTTCGGGAATATGCTTAGCACCAGATTTGCAAATCTGAATCTGAATTGGGCGAACCAAACACGTCTTATTTCGGAATCACGCTTGGCCGAAAAACTTGATCTCAAAATCAAAATTACTGCCAGCCAAACACCCCCTTCTTAAAGAGGAGGCTAGAGAAAGTATTGGGACTATTGTTCCATCAAAAGTGGCCTAAGGGTAATTGACAAAATTGCGCAGGGTGACCAAAAGTAAGGTTATGGCCGTGTAATGCGGATATGAAGATCGTGGTTGTTGACCAATCCACGGCATCGATGTACGGGTATATTAAGCGCAATCTATCACAGCAGGCCCTTTGTGCTACTCTCGTTCTCATATTCTGAGTGATCGGCCGCGAAAATCTTGCAGGCAGTTCAAAGATCTCTGCAGGTTACCGAGGCATCCGCCGGTTATGCAGTCCAAATTGAAATATTGAATAACCTGGAGGCTCTGCCTGGGTACAGGATCTGCGGGCGTCTACCCTGGTTTCTACTTGTTGTATCATAGGTTTGGCCTTGGCTACTTTGGGGTTTGGCTTGGCGGCTGCTTAGGCGCCAGTGGTTCCACCGGACTGATTCAGGCTTCCCGAGCCAGACTACCGTAGCCGCCTAGAATCACTCACCTTGATAAATTATTATAAAAAGCTCCCCCACCTTAGAGCTTTACTGCTTGATCAAACCTTTGACCCATTTGTTTCGGGATCGAAACAATATACTCTTGATTTTCCCTCAGGGAACACCCTTAGATCAGTGGTATAAGCTCTAGCGGCAATATTATCGAGGTTTACACGCCCCATAACCACCAATAATTTCATGATACCTTAAGTGTATGTTTGTATCCCATACCGTAGTCCGTCGAGTGTTAGGCCCAAGGAAACTGGTTAAGAAAATAGCAAATTTGGCCAAGAAAATAAAGTGATCTAGGATGTATCCTTCCCTAACTAGAAATAAATTACTCTAGGGTTCAAACTGAAGCCTTTTCCACCGATTTTCTTGGGCGCTCTGACCGTCTGACGGACTAAGGGATAGGAAGGCAACAGCAGCAGACCAAATTTAGAATCCTAGCCTGGTTGCTCGGCACTCAAACCACTCTTCCAGCGCCCAGGTTCCTGCTAACCGGTACCATAAAACCCTCACAGCTCCTAGGAAACTGAGCCCAGCTACTTCCTAAGTATTGGTGTCATAGCTTGGAACCCTCTCCTTCCGCTTCACATAAGCAGACTTCAAACCTCAGAACCCCAAGATCAGACACCAGAACAGATACACGGTCTTGAAATGAGCCCCCAGTCATCGGAACACCGCCTCCACTCGCCACTCTCCCATGGTTCAGACTCAGACGATGATCTAGACGAATCACCGCTCCACACAGGCACCGGGCCGCCAAGTCACCCGCAGATATCAGACAACCGACCTATGTCAGACAGCCCAGGGACTTCCAGCAGCCCGGCGATGTTAGCTATCCCACTAATATCCGACAGCCAGCAAATGCACAACCATCAACAAATCCCTAACGACCCACCGATACCCGACCTCGGACCAAGGCATGGCTACCCGCCAGCACACGTCCATCCCTCAACCCACGGCTACTGCCCAGCCCACTGCCACCCCCCATCTCCCGGCTACCCCCGTACATTCCACCATCCATCAATGCCCGGCTATCCGCAATCCCATAGTTATCCCTACATGGCTCCTGACCACCATCTGTTTGCCATGCATGAAGAGTATGGCTTAGCTCCACCACTCCCTTTCCCCAGTGCTCCAGGCATGGCTGGTAGTGTACCCCAATCCAATGCCGAACTCAGCAACCTACCGATTCCTCAAGGTCCCCCACCTAAATATCAGGGCACTGGTGCTCCCCATTCGATTCTCGCCCAGACCCCAACAAATAATCCACCCCAATCACACTTTCCACCTACCGGCAATGTGGATCATAAGAAAACCAATAAGGATATACAGTCACCCAACATTGAGCCACCAGCGGATGATCCAGAAAGAGAAATTATAATTGCAGTGATGGGACTCACAGGTAACAGCCAACAGCGCCCAAGGGTGGCAGTGTATTAGCTAAGACAAACGTCAGGCACAGGTAAAAGCTACTTCATCAGGGAAGTCTCTGGTACCCAGGTTCCGGATGTCCGAGCGGGCAGCAATCCCCACTCTTGTAAGTTAATCCCTGCCGGAAAAATCCAACTCAAGCGCTGATAGAAACAAGCTACTTCCGAGGTCCAGTCGTGCTCTTTTCTGTATGCCGGAGCAAAAATAACACTAGTCGATACTCCGGGGTTCGGTAATACCACTAAGAGCGATACTGAGGTCCTGGCAGACATTTGTACTTGGTCATATAAGGAGAACAAGCTCCTGTCCGGTATCATCTACCTCCACCGCATCGCTGATGACCACGTGGATGGCCTACACCTGAAGACCCTCAGTATATTCCAGAGATTGTGTGGCTCCAGTGCCCTGCAGAACGTGCTTCTCACAACTACTCAGTGGTCCAACATCGATCACCTGGTAGGATTGCAGCGGGAAGAAGACCTCCAGAATTGGGATTGCTGGGGACTTATCTCTCAAGGTGCTTCTCTTGAGCGATTCACGGGCACCAGAGAATCTGGATTAGAGCTCATCTACAAGTTGATGAAAAGGGAACCAAAACGCCTCCATATCCAGGATCAGATAGTGGAAGAGGGGATGGCACTGGTAGAGACCGATGCAGGAAAGTTCATAAACGATGAATTGATTTCCCTGCAGAATAAATACGAGAAAAACTTGGAGACCCTAGAGAGAGAACGTCGGAATGCAGAAACGGAGAAAGAGGATGAAATAGAGAAGACATTGGCACAAGTGCAGGCAAAGGCTCGGGAGAAACTGGAAAAGGCTACAGCCGAACGGGAATTGTTAGCAAGTTTGAGTGAGGCCGAGATAGGAAAACGTGCAGAAGCGGGGAAGAAGAGGGAGGAAGAAAAAGAGAAGATTGAAAGAGCAGTGATCGCCGTTGCTGCAAAGGATGTCTCGCCTACTGGACACATCTTGGGTGCGTTCACCACCAAGGGGCGCTTAATCCACGACATTAATAACATGGGCGAATTTGAGAAGGACCCCTTCTATATCAAGATCAATTGCCAAAGTAGCACTTTCTTTCTCGGCCTCTTGGCGAAGTCACTGGCAGAGTGCTATGATCAAGGGGTCGATACCGACAATTACATTGTTTACAACAACGCTTCCTACCGGCCTAAGTCTGGTGGCCCTATCACAAGAGGCACTCAAAAGTTCTACATTTTCACGAAGTAGTTATTAAATCGCCTATAGGGAATGCGGTTATGTAGTTATACGGTGTGCAGTTTCGCAGATATGCAGGTATACGGTTATAGGGCATCTGGCTTTGCGGTGTGCGGCGGCTAGGCACTTACAGAGCAGTGAGTTGTTGTTTTCACATCCTATGCCGCTAGGCATAGGGTATTGGTTTTTGGTTTTTTTAATACCCATTGCCATTGGGCATTAGGTATCGTGCATTTGGTTCCATAGTGTTTCTTTCACATCCCATGTCATTAGGCATACATGAGTCGGCACACTCGCAGGACATAGGCTTCATGGAGGATCACGAGATATCAATGTTGGAATTTTGTCCCCGGATGCTTGATATCATTTAACGTTATTTTACTTGTTGGTTCTTTTCCGAAACGCGCTACTTCATCTTCCTTCGTTTCATTCGAAACTTTATCTCCTTGCATCTGAAAGTTTCCTTTGTGTTTCAGTCAGAGAAAATTTTCTTCCTCAGTGTAGGTGATTGAGTTTCCACGCACACTGGCATGGCATTAGGGAAACTGGATCCTATAATAAAGGACCCAATTATCTAGTTAGAAATATGATGCGAATTTGAACGTCTATCAAATGCCCAAGTGAACTACCCAATTCTAATCTATCTCTCTACTGCTTACTCTACATTTTCTACTCACTTTACTCGGCCTGAATTTTTACAATCAAGATAGTTCTGTATTGCTTGAGATTACTAGGTATCAGGCTTTTGTCAGCTTAGTATGTTTCTCTAGAGGTCGTTGAGTTTCGAGAGTCTTTCATTGTTAGCCAGATGGAGAGAGATATCTCCTGTCTTGTCATTAGCTAGAAGAGAGAGAGAGCAGCCAACAAATCCACCATTCTCCCATACTCCGCTGCGCCTAAAGCCCACCGCGATAACACCTTTGCTCCTTCATTCTTTCGTGCTTTCTTTAGACTCCCGCAGTCTTCACCCTAGTGGTTTGTAAGCCCTAAAATTGGTGCGATACCACGTGTATGGACCAAATTTCTCAAGATTAGAAGGTTAGAAGTAAAGGGGGTGAGAAGTGCAGGGGAAAACTAGTGTTTGCAAGAGTGGAAGAGGATATCCTTTGTTAAGATCTATTGGGGATTTCTACAGTGCACGAAATCTACCCTTATGTACTGTCCCTACCTATTTTCAACACCAGTGAATAAATATTAGGAACCCCGGAAAGGTGAGAGAACTCTACGAGGATACCTTGCGTTCTGTTGGGCTATAGCTCACCCCGCCAGTCAAGCCTTGCACTCAGTACGGCAAGGCGTTTAGAGTGCATGTTCGCCGCCAAGTGTAGAGTTAGGACGAGCTAGGTGGGTGGAGGTGTCAATCCGTGAACACCCTTATATGGGCTAAACCACCATAGATACCCTTTCTAGCGAATAAGAGATAGTGAGGCATTCACGAATTTCCTCTCCTTGAGGGCTGATAAATCTAGTTACACACCAGATACGACCATTCATGGACAATTTTCCCGGACTAAACCCGGCATCCGAGTACTCGAGTACAGCAATCCGGCCCCCTGCCGGGGCGGACCAGGCACCCCAGATAGCTGTTAATATGGGCACTCACGATTATTATCCGGGATATCCCATGAGTCTAAAGCCTAGAGTACTATATCTTCTCCGGATGGGCAAGATAGCCAGAAAGGGGGATAAATGGTGGAATTGTAAACTCGAGATTACATCAGCCTAGGATTTGGATATGGTACTATTCTGGCCTTATCACATGCCCTACCATAAAAATTCGAATATTGAGGCTGATTTGCAGCGCCTCCCCCCGTAGAGCAGGAAAGGGGAATTCCCACGTCCTAGCACATTTCTCTTCTATTCGAGTTCTTATAATCACTGCTAGATTTCATTGCTCGAGGGTAAATATGTTCTTGTCAAGGATTACGGCAGGGGATAAATACCCAAAAGCAAGGGCAATGTATTCTGTATTATGGCTCAGATAAGCGCAGATCCCCATTCTACCTCATATCTCTTTAATCCCTGTTTTCGCGTACATATGGCCTGGGGTTAGCGCCGGTATTGTACAAGTTTCAATGATAGAAACAGCAGAAATACACTCGAGGTAGGTTTCCAGCGAGATCATAAGCGACCCTATATCCGCCAAACTCCCTCCAATTGGAAACTTAGAAATACACGTCGGCGGGGACGGCGGGTTTGCCCCACATGCAGGTGGCCAGAAATTACAGTCGGTAATCCCATGCCAAAACCATCCTACCCCCCCCCCCCGCCAAATGTATAAATGGCGTCCGTCTTCCCCATTTCCACGAGCTCTTCCACGCCTTTTCCCTTGCCCCTTTTGCTAGGTTTAGGCCAAGCGTAGTATCTGTTTCTTCTTTCAGCGCAAAACTAGAGTTGTCCCCAATGAGTATCCCCGCCAATTATGCTCATTTTTTGGTTATCGTGTGTCACAACTGCTATATTATCAGTGTGATCCGAAGGGGTTTGGGCCCCATTTTGACCCCCTCCTCCGCCCTCCCCGCTAGGCGAGCGGCCCAGGAAATATTCCATCTCAATGGCTGAGTTCACAGCGTCAGTCCTAACATCTCTGTTCTTCTATCATACCCCGTGCCACCCGAACGCGCAAGCATTGAGTTCTGATTGATTAGATTAGATGTGAGCAGCTGCGCAATTCGAGAAAAGGCCTGTATAGATATTCCTGAGAAACACAGGGATACCTACTGCGAGCGTCAGGAAGAATGTCCAGACACGAAGAAACTATAAAGACTGGTTACATTCCAAAGCCGGGGACCTCACTAGAATTCCGATTGCCTACCCGTAACCTTCTCATCAACCCACTACAACCTACCACAGTTGACCTATTCCTACTCCTGCACGTTCCCTACATCAGTCCCGCTACTTTTTCCGACTCTATTCTTTCAATCATCCAATCATCCTTGCAGGGAATAGCATACCTCATGATGCCGACAAAGATGAAGTGCGAAACCGGGATACCGGGGATTGAAGTGTCAGAGCCTAGTATAGTGAAGTTCGCGTTTCACACGCGATTAGCGGAAGCTGGAAGTCAAGCTTCTGACGGCGCCTTGACTGGCCCCTGCTGCCAAGTTATTGTTAATTGTGCTATCAGACCTACACTGTCTGTCAACCTACTGCTCCAGTAGATTGGGCGCTGCCGAATTCACCCCAGACACTCCCATCTAGTGGTATCATAACAGCTAGGCCAACAAGTTGGCGCCTCCAAGCCTCTGTGCCAAGCAATGTAACTCTGCAAGGCACAAGATGTTTTCGCACATGACGGGGATTATTCCGCGGTCTAGCCTGTGTTAAATTTTCATTAAATTTCCAGCGGGTACTTGTATATACCGTAGAAAATAGGTAGTATCGTATAGAGCCAAACAGGCATCCGTAAAGACATGAGAAGTCATCAAAAGTGTCAAACATTTCATGAGAAACCCCCAATAATAACTTTACCTCATATCGGAAAACACCAATTTCAAGGGTGAGACATATTATGGGTGTGGGGTGGTTTCCCTAGGTTATGCATAGTACAGTACAGCACGGAAACCAATTCTCTAATTATATGGTTTTCCTCTGTATCGCATGTGGTCACCGACTACCGTATGCTGCTCTGCGTGGGCTCACTGTTAGCCAAGCGGTTGCTGCTACTTAGAAGTGCCCAGCTCCGATTCGGCCGCGCGAGTTCTCGAGCACGAGCACATAATGAGAAAGTACCGGTACGATGCTTAAGTATCCCATAACCCGTCGAGAGATTCCGCTCGTGTTTAAAATCTTGAACACTAGCTCGCAGGCTCTCTCTTTTCCATCACTGTCATACCGAGCAGTGCGGATCTTGCGGTATTCTGAGCACTCCGCCACTTCCTAACACAGCGTTCTTTCTATCACGATTACTCAAATAGGCCAGTGGCCTAGATTTTAAACACGACCGGAATGTCTCGACGGGTTATGGGGAGACTAAGAGCACCCGCCAGAGCCACGATGTTGGTTCCACAAAGTTTGGGAGAGATGATTGGAGCAGGTCTCCATCTTCTCGATGGGGCAACAGTGACAATCCCCCCTTTTCTTCAGCTCTCTAGAACTCCTGCACCCAACTCCAAAATACCTCCTCTGGCGGACCTCTACAAAATTCTGAAGACAAAACAACTGAAAGATGTCCCAAGACCGTAGTTCCACCTACCACCCTTCTAACCCTAATTCCTTAAGAGATAATAACAATTCTCTTAATACCACCGGCTCCCACAACCACAACTCTGATTCCCAAAACCGCAACCACAGTTCCTTCAACAGAAGCCGTGTTTCCTATACAATCGATAATCTCATCGTCATAAACAACACCCCGAGCACGATAGACGAGAGATCACAGGCAGAGATACTAAGCAGGATTCCAGAAACTTTCCGACCAGCGTGAGTATAATTGGCTATACAGGAAATGGTACCCAGTCTATCCGCTAACAGACAGCCCCAGATTTCCCTCAGTCCCAGAAAATCCGTTCAGCGCAGCACCAGAACAGATCAATGCACTGGGTGGCAGGTACTCGAGGCCCCCATTAACGAACGATACAAACACACCCAAATTTTCCTCAGTCCCAGAAAATCCCTACAGCACATTTCTAAAACAGATCAATGCACGGAGCAGCGGAAACTCGAGGCCCCCATTAACGGACGATACAGAAAGAGAAATCATAATCGCAGTGATGGGGGTTACAGGTACCATCCACACATGCCCAAAGCTTACAGTGTATTGGCTAAGTCAACTATTAGGGGCAGGTAAAAGCTACTTCATCAAGGAAGTCTCCGGTATCTCAGATATCGAAGTGGGCGACGATCTTTACCCTTGTAAGATGTTCCCCTGCCCAAGGATTTTGACTCAAGTGCTGACTGAAACAAGGCACTGCCAAGGTCCAAGCCTACTCTTTTCCGTATGCAGGTGCCAAAATAACGCTAGTCGACACTCCGGGCTTTAACGATATCACTAAGAGCGATACTGAGGTCCTGGAAGACATTTGCACTTGGATGTCATCATTCTATAAGAATGGGAAGCTCCTATCCGGGGTCATCTACCTTCACCGCATCACAAATATCTGTATGGATAGCTCTCCCATAAAGTATGTGAAGATGTTCAAGAGATTGTGCGGTCCAGATGCTCCGAAGAACGTGCTTCTCACGACTACACAGTGGTCCAGCGCCAACCCAGCGCAAGGAGAGAGTCGCGAGAGAGAGCTCCGGGATGGGAGCTTTTGGGGAGGGCTTATCGCTGAGGGTGCTTCCGTTGCGAGGTTCATGGGCACCAGAGAATCCGGATTGGAGCTCATCGATTGGTGTATGAGAAATGAACCAATAGCCCAGACCAATGTGGGAAAATCCATAAATGAGGAATTTGTTTCCTTACGGCAGAAATCCCAGAAAGAGGCGGAGCACTTTGAGACAGAGATTCGTAAGGCGATAGCCGAGGGAGACTATGGGCTGATGATTACCCTGCAGCAAGAGCAGACAAATGCTCAGAAGAGGCTGATGCAGGCTGCATACCTGGAAGGGAGGAGTTCTTGTCATGTGCAGTGATCGCAAGCGGCCAGTCCGGTCAGGCTTGAGGTCGAGGGCGACCGGCCTGGGCTTTTTCCGGGGGTGGCCGGACCGGACCGCGGGCCGCAGTCCAGCCTTAAGGGCCTATCCGACCGGCCGGACTGCAGATATCCGCACTCTTTCGAGTGATAAGATATGATTATGATAAGATCTGATTATGATAAAATCTCAGGATTTTTGATCTGAGTAACATTGGGGGGTTAACGAACACGGGGGCCTACCGAATTGCCGTTTACCGTTGGATGTCTTTGATGCTGCTTGGCATGCGTAGCCTATGGTTAGCCTATCTCTTTCTCATTTAGACATGTTGGAAACTGTAGTTATGGGTGCGCTCTCCTCTCATCTGTTGCTGTAGTTACGAGTGACACCTCGTGACCACTTACGTCACCCCCCCCCTGTTCTCTCTTAAATCCTCGCTTCTCTTTTCTCTTTCTCTTTCTCCTTTCTCTTCTTTCTCTCTCAACAGTCTTCTTGTTCAATAAGTATAAACAAGTCTTTTGCTTTCTCCGGTGACCACTTTGCCTTTGAACCTGAGGAACTACTCGCTTGCCCTCTTCTGCACCCGATAGTTCTCAACAAGACAAAGCCTTCGGATATGTACTTGGGATCGATCCAGCGTCGGAAGGAATGCGGAGGCTATGAAAAGCGCAACGTCTTTGTAATGTTTCTCTTTCTTTTGTTAGCACGGGAGTCTGCAGGAGAGAAGGGAGGGCATCCGTGGAAGAGAACAGACATGTGTCTCGATCTCTGGAAGAATAGGAAGATAGCTTGTGGTTTATCTATGTTCGTATCTCTACCATTAGCAGGTTTAGTTAATTAGGCATTAAAGTTATGAGTCGTGAGCGTGAGAGCAAGTAGCGGAATGAGAGGGAGTGCCCCCTCTAAGTTGTGCAATCGTGATCGAACTCATGAGTACTGCTTGACTCTTTGCGTTTCGTTTCGTTTCGTTTCGTTTCGCACGCGTCGTTTTGCTGTCGCGTAGCCTCCGTTGGCTACCTACTAAGTCACATTTAGTCGTTATAAATCGAGTGATAGTGTGACTCAAGCAAGAATATCAAGCGGATATCTTCAGATATCTGCAGATACCACCCACCCATTAAAGAAATATTGACCAGTTACATGGAATATACCGAAAGCCTACCGGCGCCGCCGGGCACCCATGAAGCCTGCAGGCTTCCACAGAGCCTGGCCTACAAAGCCCAGGTCAGTCTCACTTTGGCCTGGCCTGCGAACTCTGGGCATATATACATGCAGCAGAGATGAAAAACATTAACGAAACAGGGGAAGAGAGAGGTGCAATAAAATGGCAGGGATCGCTGTCGCTTCGAAAGATATCTCAGTTACAGCGCACCTCAAGTCTATATCAGCACCCTATAGCATCGGACGGCCCTCCGTCTGCGAGATCGATGACCCGAGGGGATTTGCGCAGAACCTCATCAGTATCACGATCCATCAATTTAATATCCTGGCCAGTGGTGAGGTTTGTGCAAAATCAATGGCAAATATCTTTGATCAAGAGATAGATGCCAACAATCACATTGGCTATTATTGAGCACTCTACGGCTCCAGAATCAATGGTCCAGTCGAAACCAGGTTCTCAAAGGTTCATGATTTTCACAAAATATTACCTCTAAGGGCTTATGGGGTCTAAAATTGGCGCCATATGGCACCACGTGTATGAACCGGGTTCCCCAAGATTGGAAGGTTGGGAGTCAGGGGAGCGGGGGGCAGGAAGTGTGCCGGAAAGGTGAGTTTGTAAGAGTGTAGGATGATTTTCCTTATTCATATCTATTAGCATATTCTTGCAGGGCAGGAAATTAACTCCTATGTACGGTTTCCACCCATCCTCAATACTAGTAAATATTAATTCTAGGAAAACGAGAGAATTCTACCAGGATACCTTACTCTCCAGCGGTCAGATACTCACAGATTTTCTACCAGATGTTTCTTCAATCCTCCTTTCCAGACACTTATGGCTTGAGATAAATGCTGTCCATGCACCAATGATCGAAGCGGCAGAAAAGAGACCCTCAGCCAAAACCTGAATCAGACAATAATAGGCCCCCCAAATGAAAGCCTAATCAATTCCGCCTCACTCTCAAAATCAGAAAAAATCCCCCCGGATAGTCAAAAATGTAGAACAAAAACTCTGCGAAAAATCCACCACCACAAACACCCTTGCAAAAACCACTCCACCCCGCCCCACCCCCCAATGTATCTACATCTCCCGTCTTCTCCATTTCCACAAGTTTTTCTCCCTTTCTTCCCCTACTCTCTTTCCTGATCTATTCATAGATCAAGCATAGTGCCTATTCTTTTCGATTCAAAAATGGAGGTGGTCTCTTACGTGGGTCCCCGTTATGTCTATGAAACCAATTATTATATCTCGGCTACCCTGTTTCGCGATTGGGAACTTGCTACTATCACGTGTCCAGATCGATCGTATCGCTATCATTGTACTGTTTCCAGTGTGATCCGGAGGGGTTTAGCTCCTCTTTTGGCCCCCTCCCCTGCACTCTCCGCCAGGAGAAGGCCCGGGGGGAATATTCAATTACGAGGACTGGGCTTATGGTGTCAGTCTTGATATCTCTCATCACCCGTCCCCGCTGTATGATTGCATACGCACTAAACTATCACTGATCAGATGTGAGTGTCAGTACAATTCCAGAAAAGTCATGTATCAATATCCCCAAAAAGCGGAAGGATACCTACTGCGGGGGTCAGGAATAACATTCATACTCGAAATAGCTGCAAGCACTAGTTACATTCCAAGATATGGAGCCTCACCATATTTCAGACTGAGTACCAGTAGCCTCATCAGCCCACTGCAACCCACCACAGTAGAACTATTCCTACTCCTACATATTCCTTATATCAGTCTCGCTAATTTTCCCCCTCTATTCTTCCAATTATTCTTGGAGAGAATAGCATACCCCACGAACCCGACAAAGATGAAGTGTGAAACTCAGATACCGGAGGTTGGGGTATCGGAGCTTAGTATAATGAGGTTCATGTTTGGCATGCGATTAGCGGACACCGGAGGGCAAGCCTCTGACGGCCCTTTTTACCGGCCCCTGCTCCCAATCTATTCTTAATCCCTCTATGAGAGGTGCGTTGTCAACCTACTGCCGGTACTCAAGTAGATTGGGCTAGCACTGTCGAATTGATGTCAGACACTCCCATCTACTCGAGTAGTAGTGACAGCTAGGCCAACAAATTGAAGCCTCCAAAGCGATATGCCAAGACATGTAATTCTGCAAGGCACAAGGGGATGGCTCGCACAAGACAGGGATTATTCCGCATGCATACGGAGTCAAACTAGCACCCGTGGCACTCGGGAAACTCCGCCTCAGGTAGAAAGCCACCCCATACCCATTGCATGGCTCACCCTTGAAATTGGTGTTTTCCAATATGAGGTATCACCCTTGGAAGCTTCGCATCAAGTATTTGACACTTCCGATGAATTACTAAGTCATTTACACTATAGCACCGAAGTTAATATTGTACTGTCTTCATCAGTCCGGCATTTGATCACCGACTATGCAGCCTTGGGTGCTGCCTAAGCGGTCGCTACTAGATAACGTAAATCACCGGTTTCCGGGACAACACGGTGCACCGGAACAGCATTTAAACTATGAAAGGAGAAAACAGATTTGATTGAAACTTCGCAAGAAAAAATCATAAAAGTATTCTGAAACCAGCCTGAAAAAGAGGAAATATAAGAGAGGAGGCCATAAGAGGGGGAGAAATATGGGAAGAAAACTAGATTTTTAAACAAATTAGTTATGCCTAAAGGAGTAAGATGAATCGAAGAGGGAAACAAACTAAAAAAAAAAGCAGAGAAAGAAAAAACCTAGTACTTTGAACAGAGTTTTATATGGAGTGGGCGATCGGGCATATGGGTGCGGGCAATAAGGGGCCTGAAGAGAGTATGACAGGAGCGGTAGCGGCGAGAACTACGGGTATTTTGCCGTGGATTCCACAATGAATCAGAAACAACCAGTGTTCCCAACGGGCCAGGCCGGCCAGGCTTCGGTAAAGCCGGGCCCGGCCTATCCAAATTCTCTCGGATCTAGCCTGGCCCGAGCCTGCAGGCCTGGTTAAGCCTGAGCCTGGCCTAGCCGG
>Ga0307517_10001868_pt1 | contig 34482 bp, 32 predicted proteins | sample 23_EM_MG_FD_194515 | JGI IMG/M metagenome (GOLD analysis project Ga0307517, IMG submission 194515) | Populus trichocarpa ectomycorrhiza microbial communities from riparian zone in the Pacific Northwest, United States - 23_EM | ecosystem: Host-associated > Plants > Roots > Unclassified | place... | reverse complement strand
GACTCCAGAAGCCTGATTGTAGATAAAAATGAAGCTTTCGACCCACAGTCGCTTCTTCGATTGTACTTGCTCGGAGGGAGTGAAACTTTGTTTTATGTCCTTTGGGAATGATACGCCAGCAAGGATTCTGGAATGCAGGGTCGTTCTTCACCTGATTAAAGCTCTCGACGTATTTGAACAAGATTTCAAGGATATTCAGATTGTGAGGTGTAGGAATGCAAGGCTGGAACAGAGATCCGAACATCTGAAAGGACCAACGGGGAGGCTATTCGAGCCTTTGCAGTAGAACTATCCGCGAGGGCTGTGATGATTGCCTTGATGCTTGAATAGGACGTTGAGGCATGCGTGATGGAGCGCCGTATTTTCCTCTTTTCCTGGACTCGTTTGACAGATATACCCCAGGGTCGCTATATCCTGCATGCGCAATTGCATTTCCTCCATTCTCATGCATCGTGCAAAATCCAGATTGGACTTGATTTGATGGAATGGTCCACTGGAATATCTCGCGAATACATGTCCATCATACCGTTATTCGGTTTCTCGATTTAACAGTCTTCGGTTTCTGTTTCGAAGACTTTGATTTGGTTGCGGCCTCGAGAATATCGTACAAGATGGGAGTTTTTTGCATAACTAGACCCAAGATACGACTCATCTCCCAATTAGCAATAAAATCAGCAGTAACTTCATTCGTAGTTATTCTTAGCAGCGGTTTGACGGCCTCCCCCAAGCCTCCATTTCCCGATGGATTTCGTTGCAGAAGAGGTTGACGGCATGAGGCTTCATCCGATTCTTGAATCACAGAACCTTTTTCGTCTTCAAGGATTGTTGTGAGCAATCTCTGGAGCGATTCATGGTTTTTTGGAGAAAAAAATGCTTGGCGGGATGACTTGAATTCGGGATCCCTAGACAGGACAAAGAGGAGAAAATCCGTTACGGACATCTTCGTGGCCTTCAATTTTCGAGGATAGCAAGAGTGACAGCCCATCTCGGTGCTTGTTCTCCTCGTACTCAGGGGCAACATTTGGTCCCCAGCGACGTCGTTTAGCAGGTTTTGAGGCTGTAATTGAAGGGCCTGCTAGCTGAAATGCCTGCAATGAAGGCTGGGCATTTTGGGGCCCTTCATTCACAGAAAGCCGAATTCAAAGAAAATGTGAAGCTGCTAAATGCAGGGGGATCTATAGAGTAACAAGAATTAGCGATGATCGGCAGTATATATCGATTCTCATCAATATCATAAGGTCTGTTTGAGGAGACTAGATCGACAGATCCCGATCGTCATTTCCTCTCTCGGTCATTCCCTCTCTCAGTACTAACTTTTCCAAATCCGGCCTTCCATTGTACGCTTCTACGACGTTCCAGAAATTCCGATCGTAAGCGTTCCCCCAACTACAGTTATACCAGCCGTTGAATCGAGGTTTCTACATCGTCAACTCATTCAATGGATAGTCAACAGCCTAGGGACATATATGATCATGGAAAATTTAAATACGGGTGCTTTATTAAAGATCCGTGAAACCGAAAGCTCAACGAGGTAATTGGAATCAGTAAGTGAACGAAATTGATCAACAACATGATGGGAACCAAATAAATGAATGAGACGGAAACGAAAATGGAGGGGCATAGAGAGAATTAGATTCGGGTCCGGTTCCGTTTCGGAGAGGTGCCACCACTGAGTGTGCTGTGTACAGAGATTTCGGAGAGGTGCCGTGTACAGTAGATTTGAAAGGTTGAGATGGCGTAGTGGACTAGGAAAAAAAGTATGGAGCTAAGTGAGCGAATATCGGTGGAGGGACACTACTTACACGGCGCTGTATCATGGGTATGGTGAGAGTTCCCCAGTATTCGCCCCCGTCGAGCGTAGAAGGTCCATCGGATTCCAAACGACATAGGCACGGCCATGTTCCCGCATTTGAATAGATTGGACGGGTTGATACCAGGAGTTTCAAGAATCCAATGTTGCGCCTCTCCGGGACGGCATAAGAGAATGGTGGCATCCCTCCCGACCCATACCCAATCGTCAATGTGCCACCGCTCTGTAAAGGAGCCTCAGAGTTATTGCGCCCGCTAAATGGAGGTTCATAGTACGTTCCTAGAGGGGTAATTATCGATTAGTACTGGGATTTCAATGGAAGTGGTAGACGTTACCAATGGTGAAATCAACGTTATCCAAGTAAAAAAGGGTGGGATACAAGTCGTGAGAACTCAAGTTGGTCAACTTGACACCATAAACAGAACCCTCTTCAACAATAAAATCGATAGTGTCGGCGGAATAAAGGTTCGGGCCCGATGCTCCCAACTGGCACTCAGGAATATCTTCGAATTTCGAACGGGTTACGCCTAGCTTGTAGAATTCCAAGGTGACATTCTTCGCCACTTCTGAGTCGATGTTTGTATGACGATCGCGTTCCCGATAGAAGCACCCGGCTTTCTCAAGGAAAGAAGTAAGATTGTTCCGGGTGGTCAGAAACTTGTGGTCAAAGCCATAAACTGTTGCCTTTCTATCCCTGACTGAGACAACTACTTGGTTCTCTCGAAGAGTGAGCTCCAAATAGGCATCATCGGGGGAATCGACAAACTCGATGCTATGAGGTAGTCGCCGGATATCATCACGCACTAACATAAGAGAAGCCGAGTTGTGGGCTGCAGACAAGTAGAGGTGGATGGTGCTTCCCGGACTTGGTTTCTCCTGAAAAACCGTAAAAACTGTGGGTATGGATTTGCATGAGGGGTCGATAGGAGGCCTTAAAATGGAAAAAAACGAAGCGGAGTTGTTAACGGTGAAGGTGACAAGCGGCTTGCCGAAAGGGTGGGAGCCGTGTGCAGGATAAAAAGCGAATTCCGCCCCAATGGTAACACCATGAGCAGTGCCAGCGTTGAGGAGAACTAAACCTGAATCGGAATCATATCGTGCCAAATATGATGGACGAGCAGGGGAAGGCACTTTTGAGTTGAAGATGTGCCGATGTTGGTTGATGCCTTCGATCTGTGGGTTTTGGCTGACAATAAAATGCATCGGAAAGTGTACTGTATACAGGGAATATCAATGTCTTGTCTCACCCGGGAATCTTGATATACGTCGGAATGTCGCGGTATGTTAGAGCATCGATGGGAAACCTTCGGAGGAGTTTCAGGAACGCTGCTGTGAACGCTCCCTGTCCATCAGTCTCCCGAGCCAATTCTGATTCCCCGCATGCCGCAATGAGAACATGGGATTCCAGAGAAACAGAACGCAGTTGGTTTTCTGGATCCAACAGTTGAATTGATGGCTCAAGTTCGACCGAGCGAATGCGGGTGCCCGGTGAAAGCGTCACTCCTTGTACCAGAACCCGAGTAACAACAGTCAAGGACAACAGTCTACGAAGCAAACAGGTCAGCAGGAATATGGAAATAAATTTCAGGGTTACCCACGATATTATTACCCTTCTTTTCTGCAATCTTATGAATTAAACATCCTAGGACGTGATCTGGAATGCCGAGGATACCATGTTCGGGGGCATAATCTTGGGGTACAAGCATTTGAATCTTCCTGCCAGGGCCACCGCATTCCCAGTCTTCTGGAGGTGGAATGCCAGCTCCATGACCGGCATAATATATAAAAATTGGGTCGCCTTGATGGATGCGGTCGTCGAAACAGAATGCTCCGAGCGCTGAGATTATGCCTGCACGCGAGGCAGCCTTATCGGTGATGAGGGAAACCTGATGTAGAGGCACTTTTAAATCATCGACGAGCCAATTGACAATTTTGTTTGCATCTGGGATAGCGCCGGGTAGGTCGTTGACCTGTTTCAACGCATACTTGCCGATCCCAATAACCAGAGCAAACAGACGTGGTTTGGGTCTAGGTTCCACATCAGATCTAGTTTCAAAAAGACAGTATTGAATGCGAACATGAATTGAGGTCCTGTGGACATTGAACGCCTTACAAACGATAATTAGTCCTGATCCCTTGGTCAGTGACCACAACCACACACCAAGTGAAGTCCAGTCCTATCTCGATCGTGGCCCTGGGATGGCTACAATGTGAAAAGGGAAGCGAGAAATGTCTAAGCATCCTTAATTAGAAACAGTGGAAGAGCGGGAGGTAGTTGGAAATTACATTGGGGATTCAGAGAGATTCATTTATATGATAGATAAAGGATTGAGGAGATTCTGAAAGAAACAATTTTGGGTTTATATTCTAAAGCCGCATCGGAGGCGAGTGCCGGGTAGGCATTCGCCCGTTCCAGGACCTTCGGATTACAATATGTAAAACTCCAAACAAGGTGGAACTACATGCTTACCGTTTGCCGTTATCGAGGATCCTTCGAGGGGCAGGAAAAGGTGGTATATGGCCATAAACGCCTTTCGGACCTCACTTGGGATCTACCAATGAAAAACGTGGGGTAAGCGCAATCCAAGGATAAACGTAGGTGGATTATTTCTACATTTACACAAGGCTACTCGCGAATTGGAAAAGATATACAGGGTCGATTTTTTAAGTTTCCGAACTAACTAACTATGTAATCAGGCACATTTCCCAAAATAGTAATATGACGTCAACAGGCGCTTTGTCTGATATCCATCTGTCTCGACCACAAGTTTTTCTCCCATGGGAGGACTTCTTCTCTCCTTTTACTAACCACAACTCCTTCTCCCACGGGCGGACTTCTTCTCTCCATTTACAAACTATGGTGCTCCTAAAACGCATAAGTCCCATCAATCTCATGGCCTTCTGGATTCCTGCGGATACTCCCGCATTTGCCCAATCCAACTTTCTTCCTCCAGCTTGTTTACGACATGACCTACCATTAGGTCCGAATATGTTGCGACAAAGAGCGGTCCTGAGAATACTAATGGTGTCAGAACACTCCAAGCGAGTGATAGTAGATGAATACAAGTGTCGTGATACATATCTTTTTTTCGTCCTCTCGGACTCAAATAAACGAGGAAATGGCAATGCCTGTAGGTGTTCGGGAAGTTTATGAGAAAGAATAACTATTTCAGGATTCAATAAAACCCCAATATAAATCACTTGTTCGAAGATCAACAATTTGGATGAAATTTACGGCGTATAACTCCCCATGTTGGCATCAGAACAGTTGGTGGGTTGGCGTAATGGCAACGCGTTAGTTTCCGGTTCTTTTCAACCAGCTAAAGATTCTGGGTTCGATTGACAACAGCCTCGGAGTTCAAGTGCATATTATATCACAACACATATGGCGGGTTTTGAGCGAAAGGTGAATAGACCTTGGAATGGGAGGGTCCAAAACCTTAACGTTTAACCGTCAAGGACACCGTGAACCCCAGATCGGCCAAATTCCTGGCTATTAGGCGCTCATTAGTTCAGTGTATTCCGGACTTATCCCTCACACTCACAATCCTCCCATTTTAAAAGGTCTTACTCGTTATTTGTTCTGCATTTCTTGTCAAATATAAGCTTTCCTGAACAGGTAATTTAGCTTGGGCACGCCAAGATAGTGATCCCCAATACTTGCGCCTCATCTGCCTTGTTAAAATTTCATCATTGCCCATTTGAATTCTTAGATAGCTAATACTTAGTCGCTACATATAATCTCAACCTCAATATCAACCTTAATACCCCAATGTGATTCCATCACAAAGCACTTTACATCTTAAACCTCGTCCGGTCTTCGCTTGCACTATAGTTCGAAGCCCTGTTCACATTTCTGACGTTTCGCGCACTATCTAGGTATTGCTATCATCTACAACACCCAACCTATCCTCGCGGCCTCTGTCCCCTGTCCGCGTCCGACAGGACTGCTCACATCCTCAGATTCAACGCACTCCCTATCTGATGTTCTGGTCCTAATACTAAATACGGAGCTAGATGTTATGGAAATGGAGGATGAAACGTTGAAGAAATGATGATTATCTACTTTGGCTGGCATCATAACAATCCAGGGGTCCCCGGATAAGCGGCGGACGTTGCCAAAAAGGGAGCCATGCGGTTCCGGAACACGACTTCTTCTCTACATTTACAAACCATAACTTTTTCTCCCGTTCTTCTCTTCATTTACAAAACAAAACCTTTTCCCTTTTCTCCCACGGGCGGACTTCTTCTCTCCATTTACAAACCACAGCTCGTTCTCCCTGTAAAGAACCACAACTTTTTCTCCCACGTAACGACAATGTCTAAATTTGAATCCTAGATCATTGGCTGTAGGACAACTTTAAAATTCGAGTGGGTTTAATGCTGGCTGGGGCCGGGGCCAGTTTGTTGTCATCCTCATCCCCTGCTGAGTGCGCATCGCATCTTGAGTCGCTAACTCGCCTCCTATTGGCACACTCAGCTTGCTCATTCGCTTTCAACCGTGGGCTAATAGGAAGGGCGTAGAACATGATGTTGAATGATAAAGTTCACACGGGATTCCCCACTTGGAAAATCCGATATAGATCTTCCATGTAAGCATGAGGAATTTATTATCTCCTCGCGCCACTGGTGGCGTATATATAATTCCCCCTTCGGTGACTAGCGCCAGTCTGCCTCCTTTCCTCCTGACACCCATTTCCCGCAGATAAGGTCTGTGTGAAACTCTGGATCTTTTAACCTTCCTGTGGCGATTGAATGGGTGTACGTGCGGCGAGGTCTTGTTATCCCACCCCTTATTGGGCCAAGTACCGCCAACATTCTGCAACTACACACCCCTGCAATGAAAATGGTGGCACAGTATCTCTCTGGTATGCGGAAACAGAGTATAAACATTTTTACTAGTTAATTCTTGGATGGTCCACTAATCTGCTCCAACAATTATGGCCCCGGTGATGTTTCGTATATCTCCCTCTGGTACAAGCAGGCTCAGGCGTCTTGGACTGACCAACATGTCCGATGCTTAGAAGGGATTCTTACTCACTATGAACTCAAGAAGCCTGATCGCAAACCTCGGCATCCACAACAAGTGCTTTACCGATGTTTTTTTTTCTTTGGTCGATTTTTCCAGCACTGCCTCGTGTTCTATTTCTTTTTTGATGCAATCTTGTTGTTATTTTAATAGTATTTGAGGTTACTGCAGTATTTTCGAGTAGTGTTCTTGTGATCTCGCACCTGAAGCGAAAACGTTCGTTCAAGGGAAGGAGGCGCCATGGTTATACGTGGGCTGATCACGCAAACATCGAGCTTGTAAAATATAAAGAACAGAAAGTCAAAATTAAATACGGTTGCCCTCCTAATGAAACTGAACCCAATTAAAACGGATATCTGAATGAAACTGATCAACAACAACAGAAAACAAGTAAATCAGGTGGAAACGAAAAAGGAAGGGTATAGGCAGAATTAGGTGTGGACTTATCGTGTCCAACTCCGTTTCGGGGAGGTGTCGTGTACGGTAGATTTGAAAGGTTGAGATGGCAGAGCGGACTAGGAAAAACATGGGGATCAGTGAGCGAATGTCGGTGGAGGGACATTATTTACACGGCGCTGTATCATGGGTATGGTGAGAGTTCCCCAAAATTCGCCTCCGTCGAGCGTAGAAGGTCCATCGGGCTCCAAACGACATAGGCATGGCCATGTACCCGCAGTTGAATGGATTGGACGCGTTGATACCAGGAGTTTCAAGAATCCAATTCTGCGCCTCTCCGGGACGGCATAAGAGAATGGCGGCATGCCTCCTGATCCATACCCAATCGTCAACGTGCCACCGTTGCTCTTTAAAGGAGCCTCAGTGGTATTGCATCCGCTAAATGGAGGTTCATAGTACTTTTCTGCGGGGAAGGATCATTGATTAGTTCTGGGATTGCAATGGAAGTGGTGGACATTACTAATCAACAAATCACTGTTATCCAAGTAAAAAAGGGTGGGGTATAAGTCGCGACAACTCAAGTTGGTCAACTTGACACCATAAACAGCACCCTCTTCAACAATAAAATTGATGGTGTCACCGGAATAAAGGTTCGGGCCCGATGCTCCCAACTGGCACTCAGGAAGATCTTCAAATTTTGAACGGGTTGCGCCTAGCTTGTAGAATTCCAAGGTGACATTCTTCGACACTTCTGAGTCGATGCTTGTATGACGATCGCGTTCCCGATAGAAGCATCCCGCTTTCTCGAGGAAAGAAGTAAGAGTGTGCCGCGTAGTCTGAAATTTGTGATCGAAGCCGTAAACTGTGTCCCTGACTGAGGCAACTACTTGATTGTCACGAACAGTGAGCTCCCAACGGGCATCGTTGGGGGAATTCACAAACTCGATATTATGAGGTAGTCGCCGGATATCATCACGCAAAGAGATAAGGCACGGCGAGTTGGGGTCGGCAGACATGTAGAGGCGGATGGTGCTTCCTAGACCTGGTTTCGCCTGAAAAACCGTGAAAACTATAGGTAAGGATTGGCATGAGGGATCGATAGCTGGGATTAAAATGGAAAAAAACGAAGACGAGTTGTTAACGATGAAGGTGAAAGGGGGCTTTCCTGATAGGTGGGAGCCGTGTGCAGGATAAAAAGCGAATTCCGCCCCAATGGTGACACCATGAGCAGTGCCAGCGTTGAGGAGAATTAAACCTGAGTCAGAATGATATCGCGCCAAATATGATGGACGAGCAGGGGAGGGCACTTTTGAGTTGAAGATGTGCCGATGTTGGTTGACGCCTTCCACCTGTGGATTTTGGCTGATAAAAAAGACGTTGGCAAGTGTACAAAGAGAATTTCAATGTTTTGTCTCACCCGGGAATCTTGATATACGTCGGAATGTCGCGGTATGTTAGAGCATCAATGGGAAACCCTCGGAGGAGTTTCAAAAACTCTGCTGTAAATGCTCCACGGCCGTCAGCCTCTCGAGCCAATTCTGATTCCCCGCATGCCGCGATGAGAACATGGGATTCCAGAGAAATAGAACGAGGTTGGTTTTCTGGATCCAAAAATTGAATTGATGGATCAAGGTCGACTGAGCGAACGCGGGTAAAAGCGTCGCTTCTTGTACCAGAACCCGAGTGACAACAGTCGAGAACAACAGTCTATGACTCAGCAAACAGGTCAGCAGCAGCATTGGGAATCGATTCCACCGCTACCCACAATGTTATTTCCCTTCTTATCAGCGATCCTATGAATTAGCCATCCTAGGACGTGATCTGGAATTCCGTGGATACCACGTTCTGGGGAATAATCCTGGGGCACAAGTATTTGAATCTTCCTTCCAGGACCACCACACTCCCAGTCGTCTGGTGGCAGGGTGCCAGATCCATGACCAGCATAATATATAAAAATTGGGTCGCCTTGATGGATGCGGTCATCGGAACGGAATGCTTCGAGCGCTGAGATTATGCCTGCGCGCGAGGCGGCCCCATCGGTGATGAGAGAAACCTGGTTTCGAGGCACCTGCAAATCAGTGACGAGCCACTTGATAACTTCATTTGCATCTGGGACAGCGCCGGGTAAGTCGTTGAACTGTTTTAACGCATATTTGCCGATCCCAATGACCAGAGCAAACAGACGTGGTTGGTGTCTAGGACTCGCATCAGATTTAGTTTCAGGAGTCTAATGTTAAATACAAACATGAATTGAGGTCCTATGGACGTTGAACGGCTTAAAAACGGTGATTAGTCCTGATCCCTTGGTCAACAACCACTACAACACACCAAGTGAAGTCCAGTCCTATCTCGATTGTGGCCGTAGGATGGCTGCAACGTGGAAAGGAAAATGGGAAATGTCTAAGCATCCTTAATTAGATACAGTGGAAGAGTTGGAGGAGGTTGGAGAATACATTGGGGATTCTGAATCACAGAGGCTCGTTTATACGATAGATGAAGGAGGGCAAGAAAAGGTGGGGTGTAGCCATTGGGGACGACTGTCGGACCTCACTTAGGATCTAACAATCAGAATAGCCAGGTAAGTGCAATCCGAGGATATGTGTAGGTGGATGGTCTCTACATTACAAACCACAACCCTTTCTCCTATGGGAGGTTGATCTTTCGGCACACCGCAAGCCGCATGATCCATGGCTACGGTCCGTAGACTGTAGATTCAGAATTTGAATGCCGGTTGTTGTCCTCGATCTGCTGGCATTTTGACTCGGTTCCTATAGGCTTGCTCATTCGCCTTCAATTGAGCTGACATCTCCCCAATGATGCAGGCCCACGATGGAACGGACGTCCTACTTGAAGTTTGTACTCAATGTTAACGGCATGCTAGAATTACCCGTAGTTGCCCAGGTACTACTCACACCTTCTCGACACACCATTTTTTGTTTCATTATGAGCCCACCTCTCTAAACCCTTTCAACCTCAACCTTTCCTTCACAACCGTTCAATTTATACAACCCCCCACCCCGATTCCTTAGCACAGTTACGTTTCAAAACGTCGAAAGGAGAACGAACTGCTTGTAAATGTACTTCCTTCGCTCAACGAAACCGAACGATCCAAAAAATGCAAGGCAACTGATTGATTCAGATTGCTTGCACCGCCTCGCGTCAACATGAGGAAGCTCAAAACCCCATTGAAGCCGTTGTTGGAGGTTCTATTTAAATTAGATGAACGTGGGATACATTATGGATAGATCGAAGATTCGAACGGCCACAAGTAAAAAGTTGGTGATGGTTGAAAGTCCGAAAAGTTGGGGTGGTTGAATCGATTGGCATGCTATGATGACTTGATGATGACAATATTTATCGAACCATTTGCATCTTGACAAAAAACTATCGCCCCTTTGGGCTGCGTACTTGTTCTTGTTGTCTTTCTGCCAATTTCTTGAGTTCGGTCAAAGTTCGGAACTGGATTTTTGTATAAGGAACGTTTCAAGTTGACAGTATATTATCCTTGGATTACCTCACGATTCTCGCTGTCAGATCCCAAGTGAGCTCAGGACTCGGAGTCAAGTGTCAACGTTAACGTTTTAACGTTTCAAAAAACGATGACGAAAATGGTGTTTGGTGGCCGGCAGAATTTACATACTACTAGATCAAAAGAAAAAAATCGGCCATCTCGGTGAGCAAAAGTAATTATGTAACTTTGTGAACACTTAGGTCGTCGTAGTATACTAGTCGCATTTGTACGGCTCGTTAGCGCCTTAAGCATTTAGACAGCTTTGGGCATCAAAAGTTGACAGAGGTTGAAAGCCATGTACTTATGCAATCATTAAGCGTCCCTCAATTTTGAATTCGGAGAAGAGTCTAATATGATTTCCAACTGGGTGCACTACTCTCTTTGATTTTTCCAATCCGGAACTTAGCTTTTTATTCATGAATGCCTCAATTATTCAGCTGAGCTATCTGAGAAATGCAATAACGTACTAATAATATGAATCCATATGCATTGCATCAAGGGGCGCCTAAAATTTAAACTGATGCCGTGCTTCATGCGGTAAAGGTTTTCTGCAACGAAATTTCAGGTTTGAACCGGACAATCAGAGTAAATAGGTCCATCATCCGTCAGAGGACGATTTTGCCAAGATTTTGCGCGTATATATCTTTGTGTCCTCTCGAATGTGTGTAAGTCGAGGTGGTACCCAGGAGTTGAGGCGGTTGGTACCCACATTGACGGCCATATTCTCACCTCCATCCCTATGGAGAATACCTCCAAATGTGCCAGTCAAAATCTGCCCAAGGAGATCACCATCGCTCAAGGTCGACGTACTTATATAGGTTTGGTGTCTTTTTTGAGGTGAAGCTATTACTTAGTGTTATTGAATGGAGTCGCTGATGAAATTGTAAGGGTGAACCCATCGTGTTTGCTTTTGTGAGGAGTAGCCAAGATGGGTAAAAAAGATTAAATTCTCGAAAGAGCCGATCACGTCAGGCTGGCTACGGGAGCCCGGAGCGTAGAGCCACTTTTGATTGCCAAGAGATCACATGACTGCGGTGGTCGTGGAGACACATCAAATTGAGAAACTGGATTGTTGGTACTACACTCTCTGTTCTCGATGCTTGTCTAGACTTAAACCCATACACGTATTTTACGGAAAAATGAGGCTTCTCACTTGTTGGACCATTTCTACGTTAGCCCGTCAGTCAGCTCGCCCTCGCATCGGTGCTGGCAATCGACTATGGCACGGCGTCCTTGATGAAACCTGGCGTCCCCTTCGACGTCCTATTGAACAAAGATTCGAAGAGGAAGATTAGCTCGACTGTCCCTTGGAAAAAGGGAGACCGGCTTTTTGGACAGGACGCTTCCAATACCGTTCGTAGTCTCTTTGTCTTTCGGGCTCCGTTATCTGATTCTAATTCTTGTTATACAGGACTCAAGATTCCTCTCTGAGACCTGAAAACCTTACTAGGTATTCCTTCTGATGCGCCTGTCGTCACATACTACACCCAAATCGCTACTAGATGCAGACATAGCAGAATCCGCCCGCAGAACCGCTGATCTCGTCCAATCCGACGGGACAAATTGGGCCGTCGAAGAGCTCGTGGCGATGAAATTCGCCTACATCAAACACCTCGCCGAACTCGTCGCCAACGACAAAGTCACTGAGGTCGTCGTCCCCGTCCCCCCCCCCAATTCGAATGCGACGCCATCGAGATCTCCGGTCTTCGTACTCTGGCCATCAACGACGGAACTGCTGTCGCAGTGAATTATGCAATGACGAGGACTTTTCCGACACCTAAATACCACGTCGTATACGATGCCCGGGCATCAGGGCTACTGTCGTGTCGTTCACCACTGCCAAGGAGCCCAGGACTGGCGCTGTGGGGACACACATCGCTGTGGCTGGTGTTGGATATGATTGCACGACAGGCAGTGTCGAGCCGCACAGGCACAATCGCGAAATCCTCATCGATGCGTTCAACAAGACAGGGAAGGGCGTTCGGCGGACAGGAGGGGCATGGCCAAGCTATGGAAGGAGGCTCTGAGGATCAAGACCATCCTGAGTGCCACCAATGAAGCAATGGCGATTGTTGAAAGTTTGGCTTAGGATGTGGACTTCAAGACCAAAGTCATGCTGTATGTGCTTATCCTTTTCGCTTCCAATTGTGCAGACGTGTTGACACTTTCTTTTCCCCGTTTTAGGTAACCAAAGAGAGTGGAGAGCCAACGCTGAGCTGGGTGAAGAATTATGCTTATGATCTATGCATTACGAATCGAGGCTCGGAGGATCCGTTGAGGATTCCGGAACCGATTGATATTCACCTGCATCGTCCTGCAGCTGCGACGAGGAAGAATGGACTGAATGCTGGTGTTGCAGCGGTGTGCGTTCTCCTTTTTTGCTCCCTCCGTTCTCTTTTAGGTGTTCGTTGATTGTGCAGGATTCTGATCCGAGTTCTGTCTAGACTTGTGCATTCGTGTCTCCCCTAACGGGAGCAGCATAGCGATGACAGGCGAGGTAAGAACATTCACGAAAGTCATAAATTCTGGAATCATAGCTCATCTTTTCCTACTTTTAGATCACACTGAAAGGCCAGGTAACCCCCGTCAGTAGTATCATAGAGGTGCTCGGTGTTCATGCGCATGTGACGAAGGTCATTCTACCGTGGGGACGAGGAACACGATGTTGAATGATATTCACACGAGATTGCCCAGTTTTACTTACGTTCTGGGAAATCCGATATAGATCGTCATGTAACCACGAGGAATTCATTATCTCCTCGCGGCCACTCGTGGCGTAAATATAGTTCCCCCTTAGTGACTGGGCCAGTCTGCCCCCTTCCCTCCTGACACTCGCTTCCCGGAGGTAATCTGCGAAATTTTCGATTTTCTAACCCTCCCATGGCGGCTGAAAGGGTGTACGTTGGACGAGGTCTCGTTATCTCACGCTTATTGGGTCGAGTACCGCCAACTTTCTACGACCAATACAATGAAAACAACGACATCGTACCTCTGCGGTATTACGAAACAGGGTGAGTGCATTTTTTTAGTAGTCAACTCTTTGATGGTCCACTAATCTATACCAATAGTTACGGCCCAGGCGAAGGTTTCGTATGCTTTATCGGATCTGCCTCTGGTACAAGCAGGCTCAGGCGTCTTGGACTGACCCACATGCCCGATACTTGGAAGGAATACATGACTACTCATTATGAACTCGAGAAGCCTGATTGCAGACCTTGTCGTCCACGAGTACTTCACCGCTGATGATTTTTTTCTTTGATCGACTTGTCCGGCGCTGTCTCGTGTTCTACTTGTTTTTTCATCCATCCTGCTGTTGTCATTTGAATAATATTTACGATTAGTACAGTATCTTCGAATTGTATTCCTGTGATTTCGCACTGGAAGCGAAAGCGTTCGTTCAAGGAAAGGAGGCGGCGGCATAGTTCTACGGAGGTTGATCACGCAAACATCAAGCTTGCAAAACAAAAGAAGAGAAAGTCGAAGTTAATATACGAGGAAATGAAAGCAATAGGCGAATGAAACTGTTCATCATGGAATAAGACAAACGAAAATGGAGGGGCATATAAAGAAATAGATGTGGCTCATCGTGTCCAGCTCCGCTTCAGAGAGGTGCCATGTACAGTAAAAGGTCGGGGTGCCGGAGTGGACTAGGGAAAAGTATGGAACTAAGTGAGCGAATGTCGGTGGAGGGAGACCACTTACACGGTGCTGTATCATGGGTATCGTGAGAGTTCCCAAAAATTCACCTCCGTCGAGCGTACAAGGTCCGTCGGATTCCAAACGACATAGGCATGGCCATGTTCCCGCAGTTGAATGGACTGGACGCGTCGATACCAGGAGTTTCAGGAATCCAATGTTTCGCCTCTCCGGGACGGCAAAAGAGAATGGTGACATGCCTCCCGACCCATACCCAATCGTCAACGTGCCACCGTTGCTCTTTAAAGGAGCCTCAGAGGTATTGCGTCCACTAAATGGAGGTTCATAGCATGTTCCTACGGGGAAAGATTGTTGATTAGCTCTGGGATTTCGAAGGAAGTGGTGGACGTTACTTATGGACAAATCACTGTTATCCAAGTAAAAAAGGGTGGGATATAAGTCGCGACAACTCAAGTTCGTCAACTTGACACCATAAACAGAACCCTCTTCAACAATAAAATTGATGGTGTCGGCGGAATAAAGGTTCGGGCCCGATGCTCCTAACTGGTACTCGGGAATATCTCGAAATTTCGAGAGGTTTGCGCTTAGCTTGTAGAATTCCAAGGTGACATTCTTCGCCACTTCGGAGTCGATGCTTGTATGGCGATCGAGTTCCCGATAGAAGCTCCCCGCCTTCTGAAGAAAAGAAGTAATATCGTATGGCGTGGTCTGCATGGTCGGAAATTTGTGGTCGAGGCGGTAAACTGTTGCCTTTATATCCCTGACTGAGACTACTATTTGGTTATCTCGAACACTGAGCTTCAAATGTGCATCTTCACGGGAATTGGCAAACTTGATGTTATGGGGTAATCGCCAGATATCATGATAAACTGACATAAGACAAGCTGAGTTACGATCAGCAGACAAGTGGAGGTAGATGGTGCTTCCTAGGCCTGGTTTCGTTTGAAAAACCGTCAAAGTCGTAGGTATGGATTGGCATGACGTATCGTTAGCGGGACTGAGAGTGGAAAAAAACGACGATAAGTCGTTGACGATGAAGGTGAAAAGGGGCTTTCCTGATGTGTAGGAGTCATGCACTGCGTAAAAAGCGAATTCGGCTCCAATGGTGACACCATGAGCAGTGCCAGCATTAAGGAGAACTAAACCTGAGTCGGAATCATATCGTGCCAGATATGATGGGCGAACAGGGGAAGCCACCTTTGAGTCGAAAATGTGCCGATGTTGGTTGACGCCTTCCACCTGTGGATTCTGGCTGATAAAAAAGACGTCGGCAAGTGTACAAAGAGAATTTCAATGCTTTGTCTCACCCGGGAATCTTGATATACGTCGGAATGTCGCGGTATGTTAGAGCATCGATAGGAAACCCTCGGAGGAGTTTCAGGAACTCTGCTGTAAATGCTCCCCGGCCATGAGCCTCTCGAGCCAGTTCTGATTCCCCGCATGCCGCAATAAGAACATGAGAATCTAGGGAAGCTGGACGAGCGTCGCTTTCTAGACCCAATGTCGATGGCTCAAGTTCGACGCAGCGAACGCGAGTGAAAGCGTCGCTCCTTGTACCCGAACCCGAATGACAACAGTCAAGAACAACAGTCTACGAAGCGGATAGGTGAGCAGCGATATTGGAAATAAAATTGATGGGTAACCACAATGTTATCTCCCTTCTTTTTGGCGATCCTATGAATTAACCATCCTAGGGCGTGATCTGGAATGCCGTGGATACCACGTTCTGGGGAATAATCCTGGGGAACAAGAATTTGAATTTTCTTGCCAGGACCGCCGCACTCCCAGTCGTCTGGTGAGGGAATGCTAGATCCATGACCGGCATAATAAATAAAAATCGGGTCGCCTTGATGGATGCGGTCGTCCAAACTGAATGCTTCGAGCGCTGAGATTATACCTGCACGCGACGCAGCCTCATTGGTTATGAGCGAAACCTGGTTTCGAGGCACGTTTAAATCATCGATGAGCCAATTTATAACCTCGTTTGCATCTGGGACAGCGCCGGGTAATTCGCTGAACTGCTTTAACGCATATTTGCCGATCCCGATGACCAGAGCAAACAGGCGTGAGTTCGGTCTAGGTTCCATATAAGATTTAGCCCCAATCATCCAATGTCAAATACCAACATGAATTGAGCTCCTGCAGGCGTTGAACGACTTATAAATATCATAATTAGTTCGACTCCATTCGTCAATGAAAACTACAACACACCAAAGGAAGTTGGGTTCTGTCTTGATTGTGGGCCTTAGATGGGTGCAATGTGAAAAGGGACACGAGAAATATCTAAGCATAGTTAATTAGCAGCAGTATAAGGGAGGAGGTTGAAGATTACATTGGGAGTTCTCAAAGGTTGGTTTACATATATGATAGGTAGAGGAGAAGAAGACAATGCCGCCAAATAGCTGCAAATATGTCCCCACCGCTGTTGGAATATTGGGAGGCTGTGCGAGCGTGCGCAATGCACCGCCATCTTTTTTTATTGTTCTCTCCATTTTACGGGCTCCATTTTATTATTTATGATTTATGGTATATATAACAACATGATTTGTATCTATGAAATTCATCCATTTGCCTCTCCCCCCACCATCTCGCTCTGGGGTCAAACGTACCGCGTCGTCAAGTTGCGTCGTTTATTTCAACACTCGCTACCGACAACCACGTTTGAGCGTGTTCATTTTTGGCATCCCTGTGACTTTTGGGGTGTTCATTGATATGTGTGGTAGGGCTCTTGTTTTGTGTTTCGGGCTTGCGGGAGGTGCAAGCGCGATGGGATGCCGCCGCTTCGTCCAGCACAGGAAAGTGTGAAGATGACGAGGACGGCGGTGGGATCCCGCCATCCTCTTCCAGGGCACGAACGAACTCAAAGTATAGGGAGGGCGAGGCTGGTGGCGGGATTCACCACCTCGTCCTGGGTGTAAACGAACTTGCAGGAGGGCTCCCACTTCGTCCTCCTCTTCGCCACCCTGCTCACCCTCACATCTGGGGTCGCGTTCAGTGTGGCTGGCATGGACGCGTCCGTGGTCCCATTCGCGTTCCAGCTGGCTGGCGTAGATGTGGTCGCAGCTATGTTCGCGGGGGTGTCTGTAACTCTGTCTTCCTTGTGGTCTATGAAGTGGTAGTAATGAGAAGGGAGGGAGATGATGCTAAAGACTTACCAAATGCAATATATCCCTCACCATTGCGCCAGCCAGTCTTCGTGTCTGTGGCCAGGGTATCACATTGGCCCTTCCTGGCTTCTTGATGCCGTCATCGATACTGAACGAGGAGGGACGTTGGGCTCGAGTCAAAATGTTCACCACCACACACCCTGTGGGATGGTATATGTGAGGCGAGGCTGCAGAGAGAGCGCGGGGTGAGGAGCCCGAGCACGGGTAAACGACGATGGAAGTGGTGAAAAGAGATCACTGATTCACTAGTAAGTAACGCTTTTTTTCAGTAAAAGGACGATCACCAATTCAAAACGAGGGGCTCAACCTTTTTTTTGATATCCTGCGGCGGGCCAAATATCAGAAAGATGATAGAAAGCGAGGGGCGAGGTGTTGGTGGAATAGAGCGACATATAGCTTACATAATATTACTGATGTAATGTTCGGTATCCGCCCTTATCCGCCACACACACCAAGCTCGATCACATGACTGCGGTGGTCGTGGACGACACGACAAAATTGTAATTTGTTGGTACTACTTACATTCCTTGTTCTCGATGCTTGTCTAGACCTAGATACTTGTTTTACGACAAACTGAGGCTTCTCACCTTTTGGACTATTTCTGCGTTGGCCTGTCAGCTCGCCCTCGCATCGGTGCTGGCAATCGACTATGGCACCGACTTCATCACGGCGTCCTTGATGAAACCTGCCGCCCCTTCGATGTCCTATTGAACAATGATTCGAAGAGGAAGACTAGCTCGACTGTCCCTTGGAAAAAGGGAGAGCGGCTGTTTGGACAGGACGCTTTAGATATTGTTCATAGTCTTGCCTTCTTTCTGACTCGGTTATCTGATTCTGATTCTTGTATACAGGGCTCAAGATTCCCCTCTGATACTTTTACACATCTGAAAACCCTACTGGGTGTTCCAGTGCAGACATACTTAGCAGAATCTGCCCGCAGAACTGTCGATCTCATCCAAGCCGACGGGACAAATTGGGCCGTCGAAGAGCTCGTGGCGATGAAATTCGCCTGCATCAAACACCTCGCCGAACTCGTCGCCAACGAAAAAAGATCTCCGGTCTTCGTACCCTAGCCATGATCAATGACGGAACTGCTGTTGCAGCGAATTATACAATGACAAGGGCATCCCCGACACCTGAATACCACGTCATATACGATGCTGGTTCGTCGGGAACTACTGTTGCGTCGTTCACAACCGCCAAGGACCCCAAGACTGGCGCTGCTGAGACACACATCGCCATGGCTGGTGTTGGATATGATCGCACGACGGGCGGTGTCGAGCTGGACGTGAAATCCTCATCGATGCGTTCAGCGCCAAGACAGGGAAGGACAAGAGGGAGGACAATAGGGGGCATGGCCAAGCTATGGAAGGAGGCGCTGAGGGTCAAGGCCATACTGAGTGCCAACAATGAGGCAATGGCGATTGTTGAAAGCTTGGTTTGGGATATCAACTTCAAGACCAAAGTCACGCGTGCTCAGTTCGAAGAGAAGTGTGGAGTGCTGGTGTTGCAATGGTGCGTCTCCTTTGTTGCCTTTCATCCTCCGGCTCTCTTTTGGGTGCTCGTCGGTTGTGCAGAATTCTGATCCGGGTTCAATCTAGACCTGCGCCTTTGTGTCCCTTCTAATCGGAGCCTGCGTACCCACCAACATCGCCATGACGGGCGAGGTAAGAGAATTCACGAAAGTCATAAATTCTGCAACCACGGCTCGCCTTTTCTAACTCACACTGGAATGCCGGGTAACCACGGTCGGTGGTATCGAAGAGAAGGTACTCGGCGCTTACCGTACGCAGGTGACGAAGGTCATTCTACCATGGCCTAATGGGAAGGGCGTGGAACGTGATGTTGCTTTGGAGACGGACCGCAACGAGATGGAATTTGTATTTGTGCGCGCTGTGCGGGAGGAGGTGGCTTCTGAGGAGGCGGCAAGTGGATGTTGGATTCGCTGATGGCCACGACATTGTATTCCAAACGACCTCACGCAGCATACTTCGGCATTTCCCTTTTCATGTTGTTATATAATAATAACAATGACGTGATGTTTCACCTGAGGTTCATATAAATAACCCGTTATCGCACCCTTGTTCCCAACTCCCAGAATGTGTGATTATTGGGCCGAGTATTGCCAACATTCCACAACTACACACCCCTACAATGAAAACGACGACACTGTACCTCTGCGGTACGATGAAAGAGGGTATGCTCATTTTTTACTAATTCTTTCATGATCCACTTATCCGCAGCAACAGCTACGGTCCTGGTGACGGGTTCATATACTTTATCGGATCTGCCTCTGGCACAAGCAGGCTCAGGCGACTTGGACTGACCCACATGTCCGATGCTTGGAAGGAATACATGCTTACTCATTATGAACTCAAGAAGCCTGATCGCAAACCTCGGCGTCCACAACAAGTACTTTACCGATGATTTTTTTCTTTGATCTACTCCTCAGGCGCTGTCTCGTGTTTTTTTCTCATTTCATGCAACCTTGTCATTATTTTAATAATATTTAATGTTACTGCAGTATTTTCGCGTCGTGTTCTTGTGATCTCGCACCTGAAGCGAATGCGTTCGTTCAAGGGAAGGAGGCGGCAGGGTTACACGTACACAAACATCGAGCTTGTGAGATATAAAGAACAGAACCTAAAAATTTAATTTGAGTGCCCTATTAATGAAACTGAACCCAATTGAAACCGATATCTGAATGAAACTGATTAACAACGACAGAAAATAAGTAAATAAGGTGGAAACGAAAAAGGAAGGGTGTAGAAAGGATTAGATGTGGACTTATTATGGCCAGCTCCGATTCGGGGAGGTGCCGTGGACGATAGATTTGAAAGGTTGAGATGGCGTGGTAGACTAGGGGGGAGCACGAGGATAAGTGAGTGAATCTCGGTGGAGCGACACTACTTACACGGCGCTGTATCATGGGTACGGTGAGGGTTCCCCAATATTCGCCTCCGTCGAGCGTAGAAGGTCCGTCGGACTCCAAACGACATAGGCACGGCCATGTTCCCGCAGTTGAATGGATTGGACGCGTCGATACCAAAAGTTTCAAGAATCCAATGTTTCGCTCCTCTGGGACGGCATAAGAGAATGGCGGCATGCCTCCCGACCCATACCCAATTGTCAACCTGCCACCGTTGCTCTTTAAAGGAGCTTCAAGGGTATTCGATCCGCTAAATGGAGGTTCATAGTACGTACCTACGGGGATGAATTATTCATTAGTTCTGGGATTTCAATGGAAGCGGTAGACGTTACTTATGGACAAATCACTGTTATCCAGGTAAAAAAGGGTGGGATATAAGTCGCGACAACTCAAGTTCGTCAACTTGACACCATAAAAAGAACCCTCTTCAACAATAAAATTGATGGTGTCGCCGGAATAAAGGTTCGGGCCCGATGCTCCCAACTGGCACCCAGGAATATCTTCGAATTTTGAACGGGTTGCGCCCAGCTTGTAGAATTCCAAGATAACGTTCTTGGCCAATTCTGAGTCAATGCTGGTATGACGACCGTGTTCCCGATAGAAGCACCCAGCTTTCTCAACGAAAGAAGTAAGATTGTGCCGGGTGGTCGGAAATTTGTGGTCGAAGCCGTAAACTGAGTCCCTGACTGAGGCAACTATTTGGTTGTCACGAACACTGAGTTCCAAATGGGCATCGTCCGGGGAATTGACAAACTCAATGTTATGAGGGAGTCGCCGGATATCATCACGCAAAGAGATAAGACAAGGTGAGTTGGGGTCGGCAGACAAGTAGAAACGGATGGTGCTTCCTAGACCTGGTTTCCCTTGAAAAACCGTAAAAACCATAGGTAAGGATTGGCATGAGGGGTCGATAGCAGGCCTCAAAGTAGAAAAAAACGAAGCTGAGTTGTTAACAATGAAGGTGAGAAGCGGCTTTCCTGATGCGCGGGAACCATGTGCAGGATAACAAGCAAATTCTGCCCCAATTGTGACGCCATGAGCAGTGCCAGCATTGAGGAGAACTAAACCTGAGTTGGAATCGTATCGCGCCAAGTATGATGGTTGAGCCCGGGAGGGCACTTTTGAGTCGAAGATGTGCCGATGTTGGTTGACGCCTTCGACCTGTGGGTTTTGGCTGACAATAGAGGATATCAGCAAGTGTACAAGGAGAATGTCAATGTTTTGTTTCACCCAGGAATCTTGATACACGTAGGAATGTCACGGTATGTTAGAGCATCGATGGGAAATCCTCGGAGGAGTTTCAAAAACTCTGCCGTGAATGCTCCCCGGCCATCAGCCTCTCGAGCCAATTCTGATTCCCCGCATGCCGCAACGAGAACATGGGATTCCAGAGAAACAGAACGAGCTTCGCATTGTGGATCCAACAGTTGAATTGATGGCTCAAGTTTGACCGAGCGAACGCGGGTAAAAGTGTCGCTCCTTGTACCAGAACCCGAGTGACAACAGTCGAGAACAACAGTCTACGACTCAGCAAACATGTCAGCAACAATGTTGGGAATAAATTTAAGGGGCACCCACGATGTTATTTCCCTTCTTTTCAGCGATTCCATGAATTAGCCATCCTAGGACATGATCCGGAATGCCGTAGATACCACATTCTGGGGAATAATCCTGGGGAACAAGAATTTGAATCTTCCTGCCAGGACCACCGCACTCCCAGCCTTCTGGTGACTGGATGCCAGATCCATGACCGGCATAATAGATAAAGATTGGGTCGCCTTGATGGATGCGGTCATCGGAACGGAATCCTTCGAGTGCTGAGATTATGCCTGCACGCGACGCAGCCTCATCGGTGAGGAGGGAAACCTGGTTTCGAGGAACCTGTAAATCAGTGACGAGCCAATTCACAATTTCGTTTGCATCTGGAACAGCGCCAGGCAAATCGCTGAACTTTTTGAACGCATATTTACTGATGCCAATGACCAGAGCAAACAGACGTGGTTCGCGTCTAAATTCCGCATCCACATCAGATTTAGCTTCAAGAGTCCCATGTTAAATACAAACATGAATTGAGGTCCTGTAGACGTTGAACAGCTGATAAACGACAATTAGTCCAGATCCATTGGTCAATGAGCACTATAACACACCAATCGAAGTTGAGTCCTATCTCTATTGTATCCCTGGCATGGCTGCAACACGAAAAGGGAAACGAGAAATGTCTAAGCATCCTTGGTTAGAAAGAGTAAAAGAGCAGGGGAGGTTGGAGATTACACTGGGGATTCAGAGGCTTCTTATATATCATGGATGATAGTTGAAGGAGGTTAGGAGAAGGTGATATATAGCCGTAGGGAATAACTATCGGACCTCAGTTGGACGGGAACGGACCTCAGTTGGATTGGACGGGAGGTTTGAACTTCAAACTTTGATTGCCGGCTAGGGCCGGTCTCCCAACCTTTTCTCCCACGATGACGACCTCCATGAATTTTTGATTGTACTTGCCAATTCCTGTATATTCTGGAGATGACGACTTCAACACTCGTACATTTGAGTGGGTTGAATGCCGGCTGGGGTCGGTTGTTGTCATTCTCGCAAATTTTTCTCCCATTGGAGGACAACTTCAACATTCGACCGTAGATTGACTGTAGACAACTTCAAAATTTGAGTGGGTTTACAGTACCGCCGGCTGGGGCCGCTTCTTGTCATTTTCATCATTGATCTGCATATCGAGTTGCCGGCTCACCTCCTATAGGCACAATCAGGTTGCTCATTCACTTTCAATTGAGCTAACACCTTCTCAACGACGCGGTCCCGCGATAGAATGAACAACCTACTTGAATTTTGTACTCGGCATGCTAGAATTACACAAAGTTTCCCATGTACTACTGACTCTAAAAATATACCAAACCTATATGCTTCGATCTCGAGCGATGGTGATCTCCTTGGGCCGATTTTGACTTGTATATTTGGAGGTATCCTCCATACGGATGGAGGCGAGAACCGTCAATGTGGGTACCAACCGCCTCTACTGAGTACCACCTCGACTTGAGCACATTTTGGAGCATATGAAAATAGATACGCGCAAAATCTTGGCAAAACCGCTCTCGAACTCTTGAAGTAAATACTTAATCGCGTTTCTGAATTGAATTGCAGAAAACCTCTACCTCACGTAGCACGGCATCAATTAAATCTTAGGTGCCCTTTGAGCGCCCTGATACACTGCATATGGATTCATAGTATTTATGTTATCGTATATTTATAGCTCAGCTGAACAATTGAGGCATTCACGAATAAAAAACTAGTTTTCAGTATTGGGCAGTGGACCCAGTTGGAAATCATATCTTCGACTTTTCTCTGAATTGAGGGACGTTTAATGATTGCATACTGCTCGAAGTATAATCGTGTTCTTAGATTGAAATGTTTAATGGATGTAAAAATTTACAATCCAAGAACATGTAAACCCAACGTAAACCTTAAGACGTCTGCTGTCTAAACGCTTAAGGCGCTAACGAGCGTACAAACGCGAGTATCTACGCGTATTCGAACTCCAGCAGCCCTGTGATCGCACCCACTTTCGTACCTGAAATGATTACCCGTCGAAACGTTAAAACGTTAACATTATAACCATGGGGAACGCCTATCAGTCACTTGGGATCTAACAATGAAAATTGTGAGGTAATCCGAGGGTATACGTTGGGTATACGCATCAACAGTTTCGAACTCAAATTGGCAGAAAGACAACAAGAACAAACACATAGCCCAAAGATAGTTTTCTCGTCTCAAAGCGAGCTCAAGCCTGTATAGAGCCACTTTTGTCAATGAATCTTGATTCGAAATATTTTACGGCAAAAAGATGTTTCCCACTTCCGGACCATATCTGCGTTGGCCTGCCAGCTCGCCCTCACCGGTGCGACTACGGCACCGACTTCATCACGCCGTCCTTGATGAAACCTGGCATCCCCTTCGACGTCCTATTGAACAAAGATTCGAAAAGAAAGATTAGCTCAACTGTCGCTTGGAAAAAGGGAGACTGGCTTCTTGTACAGGACGCTTTTAATACCGTTTGTAGTGTTTCTGTCTTTCGGGCTCAAGTATCCCATTCTGATTCTTGTTATACAGGGCGTTCCAAACTGCCGTCAAAGCTGCGGTTGGAGAGTACGTCCCGCTCAAAATCAGTTTATATATATTTCTGACAACGCTCCTTAGCGACAAGATTGCCTTGAATGTAATCGCCGAAGAGGCCGCTGTTTTGGCCTGCCCTCTACGGTGCATGTTTCTCGAGGCAGTTCAAGACCAAACCCATCAAGGTTCAGCGATATCAACGTACACGTAATCCAAATATCCTACTTCGCCGCCGCCTCCACCGCCAACTTGCGACCAAGGAGTCTCACCACCATACTTAAGATCCCCCAGCTGGACCCAAAGTCGGCGCGAAGAAGGTTCTGAGGTTCAAGAGGAAGGAGGACCTTTCCGCATTTTTAGATTATAAGTTCCCAGCCTCTCCGTACGTGCTGAATCTTCATCTTCCCCCTTTATTGATGGTGTGATATCAGTGGCTTTCCAACTCGTATGCTGGAAGTCGAAATTGGCGGCGTAACAGAAATTTTCGCAAATCGGACAGGGCGATGAGCCGTTGACCCCGTCGTCAAAGCCACTCTTTCCCTCTCGGACTCTGGCTTCGTCGCCATCAAGGATGCCGTCGCGTACAGAGAAATGAAGGATGAAAGTCTGGATCCGAGGAGGCCAAGATGGGGGTGGGACTGGAGGGGGCTCAAAAGGATACCAGCTGAGAGTATGGAGAATGGTGTTATCTGGTCTTACGTGAGTTCAGAGTTTTAATCGAGAGTCCTCTCTTTGAACAAAGATTGATGTTGGTGACATAATCTATAGCTCGAATAGCTCACCAGCGTTCCATGGCCCAACTCGACTCCAATTTCTTAAATGAAACAGCTGAGTCAACAACAGGATCAGAGCCGCAGCCCCAGCTCAGAGACATCTTTCCTCGCCGCCGCCCGTACTCGGCTGGATGCAGATCACTTTCGTTGGGAGAAAATCAAGAAACGTTTAATTGAATATCTCGCGGTCGTCCGACTCAAAGAACTTAACGCAGATCACGAGTTCGCTGAGCAGAAGAGGCGTGCCGAGCCTGTTGCTTTGGAAGATGCGGTTAGGGTAAATGCTGAGGCGGAGACCAAATCAGTTACGGGTGGTGTACTGCGATGAGGCGGAGATTAGAGGTCATCGAAGGACATACGTTGCTAGTGGTCCTGGGCTTATCATACAAGCCCTGAGGAAATCCGGGCGTAGTGTTCCTTCTGTAAATCATAAACTCTTTTCTCGTTATTCCGTTTCATTCACCTATCCATATTCTCCGCCTCCCTTTTCCAGGGACGAGATCGACAAAATCGATAAGAGCAACTTCCATGGCGATCCTGGTGCAGCGTTGCTGGAGGTTTTGCACCCGGAGCAGAATTACACCTCCAACGTATGTACATATTTTTGGGTATGTGAAAAGCCGCATCAGGGACTAAATATGAACTAAACACCCTCCTTCGATAGGACCACTACACCAATCTGTCCTGCCAACTTCTTTGAAACAATCTCTGCACCTTTGTTGAATCGATGCGAAATTTTCCAGCTAAGTGGTGCACACCAGATCAGCATTCGTGATGCTTAGATCATAAGCGTAGTTTTTCACCGGGATCAACACTAGCTCTCCACTCTCTTTGATCACCTAAAACGGGAAAAAAAAGTGTCAACGCGTCCGCACAATTGGAAGCGAAAGAGAAAGCACATACATCACCCAAACTGCCCGTCAACCTCAAACGACCCGTCCCAAGGAAGCGCGATCCTCTTGACCGGCAGAGTTCCACCTTCACCCTGGCCCATAACCACAAGTCCATAAACAATCCCCCTCATTTCCTCCCTCTCTTTCTCCTCATCCCACCTCGCCACACCCAATATCTTCTCTAACTGGTGTTCCTCAACAACGCGATCATATTCGCTCCTCTGAATGGCGTCGTTGGTGCCCGTGGTGCCGGTAATATGTGCATTTTCTCATTGTAGGTGTATCCTACATTAAAACAGTTCAAATAATGATTAGGTCACGGGCCGCTGGGAGGATCCGTTGAAGGTTCTGGAACCGATTAATATTCACCTGCATCTTCCCGCAGGCGCGATGAAGAAGGATGGATCAAGTGCTGGTGTTGCATTCGTGCGTTCTCCTTTTTTGCCTTTCTCCCCCGACTCTCTCTTGGGTGTTCACTGTTTGTCGATTGTCAGGATTCTGATCCCAGTTTAATCTAGACTTGTGCATTTGTGTCTCTCCTAACGGGAGCCTGTGTGCCCACCACCATCACGATGACGGGCGAGGTAAGAGCATTCATGAAAGTCGTAAATTCTGGAAGCAGGCTCATCTCTTTTCTACTTTTAGATCATGCTGCGAGGCCGGGTCACCCCGTCGGTGGTATCAAGGAGAAGGTGCTCAGCGCTCACCGTGCGCAGGTGACGAAGGTCTTTCTACCCTGGGTTAATTGGAAGGACTTAAAACAGGATGTTGAATGATATTCACACGACTGCCAACTTTTATCTTATGGGAAATCCGATACAAATCTTCTAACCATGAGGAATTCTTTATCTCCCGAGTCCTCCCGGCCACTGGTGGCGTAAATATAGTCCCCCCCTTGATTGACTAGCGTCTGTCGGCCTCCTTTCCTCTGACACCCGCTTCCCGCAAGTAATGTCTGAGCCACCCTCTCGATCTCCTAACCCTCCAATGGCGGTTCAAAGGGTGTACGTTGGGCAAGGTCTTGTTATCTCATCTTTATTGGGCCGAGTACCGCCAACATTCTACACCCTATAATGAAAATGACGACACCACACCCCCCGCGGTATCACAAAACAAGGTATGAGCATTTTTTTACTAGTCAATTCTTTGATGGTCCACTAGTCTGTACCAACAGTTACGGTCTCGGGGACGGTTTCGTACACTTTATCAGATCTGCCTCTGGCACAAGCAGGCTCAGGCGTCTTGGACTGACCCACACATGTCCAGTGCTTGGAAGGAATATATGCTCACTCATTATGAATTCAAGAAGGGTATTGCAGACCGCGTCGTCCATAACGAGTACTTAACCGCTTTGATCGACTTGTCCGGCGCTGCCTCGTGTTCTATTTATTTTTTCATCCATCCTGCTGTTATTTGAATAAGATTTACGATTACTACAGTATTTTCGAATTGTATTCCTGTGATCTCGCACTGGAAGTGAAAGCGTTCGTTCAAGGGAAGGAGGCCGCATGGTTCCACGGAGGTTGATCACACAAACATCAAGCTTGAGAAACATAAAGAAGAGAAAGTCGAAGTTAAATATAGAAGGAAATGAAATCAATAGGCGAATGAAACTGTTCATCATGACAAGCCAACGAACGAGACAGAAACAAAAATGGAGGGGCATATAAAGAATGAGATGTGGCTCATTGTGTCCAGCTCCGCCTCGGAGAGGGGCCGTGTACAGTAGATCTGAAAGGTCGAGATGGCGTAGTGGACTAGGAAAAAGCATGGAGGTAAGTGAGCAAATGTCGGTGGAGGGAGACCACTTACACGTCGCTGTATCATGGGTATGGTGAGGGTTCCCCAAAATTCTCCTCCGTCGAGCGTAGAAGGTCCGTCAGACTCTAAACGACATAGGCACGGCCACGTTCCGGCAGTCGAATGGATTGGGCGCGTTGATACCAGGAGTTTCAAGAATCCAATGTTTCGCCTCTCCGGGACGGCATAAGAGAATGGCGGCATGCCTCCCGACCTATACCCAATCGTCAATGTGCCACCGTTGCTCTTTAAAGGGGCCCCAGGAGTATTGCGTCTACTAAATGGAGGTTCATAGTAAGTTTCTACGGGGAAGGATTATTGATGAGCTCTGGGATTTCAAAGGAAGTGGTGGACGTTACTAATGGAGAAATCATTGTTATCCAAGTAAAAGAGGGTGGGATATAAGTCGCGACAACTCAAGTTCGTCAACTTGACACCATAAACAGAACCCTCTTCAACAATAAAATCGATGATGTCGGCGGAATAAAGGTTCGGGCCCGATGCTCCTAACTGGCGCTCGGGAATATCCTTAAATTTCGAGGGGTTTGCGCCTAGCTTGCAGAATTCCAAGATGACGTTTTTCGCCACTTCTGAGCCGATGCTGGTATGACGATCATGTTCCCGATAGAAGTACCCCGCTTTTTCAAGGAAAGAAGTAAGATTCTGCCGGGTGGTCGGAAACTTGTGGTCGAAGCCGTACTAAACTGTTGCCTTTCTGTCCCTGACTGACAACCACTTGGTGTTCTCCAATAGTGAGGTCCAAATGGGTATCGTCGCGGGAATTGACAAACTCGATGTTATGAGGTAGGTGGCAGATATCCTGACGCAGTGAGGTAAGACAAGCTGGGTCGTGGTCGGCAGACAAGTGCAGGCAGATGGCGTCTCCTGTACCTGGTTTCGTCATAAAGAATTGGGATGAGGTGTCGATAGCAGGCCCTAGAGTGAAAGAAACTGAGTTGTTAACGATGAAGGTGAGAAGCGGTTTTCCTGATGCATGGGAGTCGTGTGGTGTATAACCGAATTCCGCCCCAATGGTGACACCATGAGCAGTGCCAGCATTGAGGAGAACGAAACCTGAGTCGGATCATATCGCACCAAATATGATGGATGAGCGGGGGAAGGCACTTTTGAGTCGAAGATGTGCCGATGTTGATTGACGCCTTCGACCTGTAGGTTTTGGCTGATAATAAAAGACGTCGGCAAGTGTACAAAGAGAGTGTCACAAAGAGAGTGTCAATGTTTTGTCTCACCCGGGAATCTTGATATATGTCGGAATGTCGCGGTACGTTAGAGCATCGATGGGAAACTCTCGGAGGGTTTCAGGAACTTTGCTGTGAACGCTCCCTGGCCATGAGCCTCTCGAGCCAGTTCTGATTCCCCGCATGCCGCAATGAGAACATGGGATTCCATATAAACAGAACGAACTCGTTTTTCTGGATCCCACAGTTGAATTGAGAGCTCAAGTTCAACCGCACGAACACGGGTTGAAGCGTCGCTCCTTGTACCAGAACCTGAGTAACAACAGTCGAGGACAACAGTCTACGAAGCAAAGAGGTCAGCAGAAATATGGAAATAAATTCCAAGGCTGCCCACAATATTATTTCCCTTCTTTTCGGCAATCCTATTAAATAATTAAACGTCCTAGGACGTGATCTGGAATGCCGTGGGTACCATGTTCGGGGGCGTAATCTTGGGGTACAAGCATTTGAATCTTCTTGCCAGGGCCACCGCACTCCCAGTCTTCTGGAGGTGGAATACCAGATCCATGACCAGCATAATAAATAAAAATCGGGTCGCCTTGATGGATGCGGTCGTCGCAAGGGTGCACTTTGCATGTATTTTTCCTTCTACTCTATCTAGGAAATTATTTTTGACTTGGGTAAAGTTGTACACGAATTATATAAATACTAATTACCACTAGTGAAATGGTATCTGCTTGATACCGGGGTCCGTCAAGGGTTGTCGTTGGGACATAAGAATATTAGAGAGTGGTATAAGTAAACGAGAAAATGTGGCGTTGAGCAGAACCCCGCCATTGATGTTTCTCTGTTGCTCGAGTTGTATTTGTTTAATTATAACAACCCTCTGCGAAATGGTCCTTTTAAAACGTTGAGTCGACCGCGCAAATGGCATGGTTTTCCTTATGATAAATTTCTCCATATAATCACCAAACTCTTGACTCGATTTCGCAACTCCAACAGTCACGCATCGACCCTCTTTTTTTTGTTCTGCTGTATGGGGTCCAGATGCCCCAAGCCGTTGAAATTTTCAGGGACACAGCCCCAGAATCGACACCACAGCGACAGCAGGTCGAAAAATAGCGAATGTATTTCAACGAGTCACCAATCATGTCAACGAGTTTGCCAAAAACAAGAAACGGCATATATCTTCCACTCATGTACGACAGGAAGGCATCTATACCCACCCGTGGGTCAGCACGACTGCGGATACCAACCTCCCCGCCATCCGATTCAGAACCAGCCCCAGCGGAACCCGCCACGAGAATTGGTCCCATATTCTGTTGGCTGCTGTTGGGGTATGTCGCCTATCGAGTAAAGTGAAGAGAACCGCAGTTCTCAGGCATTCTTGGGGCGTGTTGCCATTTCATCTGGCATCACGCAGCGTAAATTGGGCGAATTACTGGCGACGTGCTGTGGGTGGTTGCCTTCGGGATCCAGATGCTCTCCGCTAGCCTTTCCAGGGTCCTGATAGTCCACAAAGTCGGCTGGCTTATTATAGGTGGCATCCGCACCCACCGCTTGCGAGACCTAGGTCAGGACAGGTCTTGTGAGTGTTTGACTGGCGAAAGTGAATACTACCCCTACCTGGCATGGCTCCGTTTCTCCCAGATGCGTCCGTCCCGAGCCCACGTGTTTCGACGACAACGACGGGTGTTGCGCGCGATGAACTTGGGCAATGGTATTTGGACACCCAGTTAGCAAACCGGCCAGTGCAAACTTCTTGATATATAACAAGGGAGATCTGGGTTGTTGTTCTCCAGCGGCGGCGCCAGATGAGGTTCGGCCCAACCGAGGCGGACTCTGTGATTCGTTCCTCAGCTTGTGCTGGCAATTGAAAAGAGCGATTTGACTTACAGGATTATTGTCGTCGTCCACTAATACCCAATCCTCGTTGAGGGGGGATTTAGCCTTTATCAGAGATACGCCACGAGGAATTTCGGCGGGATCGGCGAAGTCGAAGGACAGAGGTGCTGAGAGCCCTAGGGCGTGTTCTTTCTCCTCAAGCCTCTTCGTGGCCATTTTTGTGACTGCTGCTTGGGTTTTTGATGCATCCATCCATTGACTGGACAATCCATTTCTGTCTAGCTGGCATCCATGCTGCCCGTCATGTTGTGCGCGTTGGGCCTGATGACCCGCTTCATCGTCAATAGTTTGGCGATTGACATCTCTACTCTCCGAGCCGCCATCTTCGTCGTCTGAGTGTGGAGTGTGAGGTTTTGGAGCGCAAGTTCCGAGAGTGGCCTCGTTATCCGGCGAATCTTGTGGTGGCTGGTCGTGGTGGTTCTCGCCGTGCTCCAATCCCTTCTCTTTACTATTGATGTGTAAGTACGCGAGCAACGACGGTCTAGGATTCGTTTGACGCACGTTGGTTCCCAAGGTCTCGTTCCCATTTCTTGTGGCGGTGGTCGTTAAGGAGCCTCGAGGTGTTGGCGCAAAATAGGGAAATTTGTCGATCCGCCCAACGAGAACTTTTTTCCTAATGGGTGCGTCGGCTGCGTTCTAAACCACTCACCTCCTGCGAGACCTAGCTCAAGACAGTGGTTATGAGTGTTTGACTGGCGAAAGTGAATACTGGCCCTACCTCGCATGGCTCCGTTCTTCCCGGATCGTCCCTCCCGAGCCCACGTGCTTCGACGACAACGACGGGTGTTGTGCGCCGATGAGCTTGGGCAGTGGTATTTGGACACCCAGTTAGCAAACTGGCCAGTGCAAGCTCCATCGTATATAAGAAAAAAGTTGTGGTTCTCCAGCGATGCTGCTAGATGAAGTTCGGATCAACAGAGGCGCACCCTGTGATTCGCTCCTCAGCTTGTGCTGGCAACTAGAAAGAGCGATTTGACTTACAGGATTATTGTCGTCGTCCACTATTACCCAATCCTCGTCGATGGGGAATATAGCCTCAATAAGACCGACGCCACGAGAAATTCCGGCGGGTCGGCGGGGTTGAACGACAGAGGTGATGAGAGCCCTAGGGCGTGTCCTTTCTCCTCGAGCATCTTCGTGGCTATCTCTATGACTGCTGCTTCTGTTTTTGATACTTGCATCCGCTGACTGGACAATTCTGGCTGGCGTGTATACTGCCCGCCACGTTGGTCGCGTTGGATCCGCTCCTTCATCATCAATAGTGTGGCGATTGACACCTCTACTCTCCGAGCCGTTGTCTTTGTCTGGGTGTAGAGTGTGAGATTTTGGAGCGCAAGTTCCGAGAGCGGCCTCGTTTTTCGGCGAATCTTGTGGCGGCTGGTCATAGTGCTTCTCGCTGTGCTCCAATCCTCTCTCTTTACTGTTGAAGTGTAAGTGCGCGAGTAAAGACGGTCTAGTCGTTTAACGTACGCCGTCCGAATTCTCGGACCCATTTATTGTGGTGGTGGTAGTCAAGGAAGGGGCCATGAGACGGGCTTTCATCGATCAGCCCAACGAGACCTTTTTTACCTAATACGTCTGTGCTCTGAACCCGCTAATCCTGGGTCACGACATAACCCTATCCTATTGGATTTTATCCTGCGCAGCCGGCAAGTTCCCGAATTTCTCCCAAGCCTGGGTCCGTCCGTCTGAATTTCTCGCAAACGTTATTTCACATTTTCTGTGGATCTGGGTTGCAGGGAATTCTGTTCTGGTAGAACGAGCAAAGTGATCTTGGTGGTGAGAGGTGGAGGGATGTTTCCTTGCTGCGTTTGGCGATTGCGCTATGTATGGTATACCAAACTTTCATTTCGCTGTCAGATATATCAGTGCAAACATAAGTCACATCGGCAGCGGTGGTAAAATCATTCAAATGAGAATTCGTGGTATATGCACGATCTTTCCCATTTTGAGGGCAGTTAATCATGATTGCTGTGGCCTCCTCTGTCCGCAATAATCCCAGACTCCAGTGCGAGTTGCGTACTCTGGCAGTACTTACTTATCTGATTTCGGGCTATAGGGAGCTATATTTGGAACAAAGTTAACGCCTAATCGGGCGTTAGTTGACACCCGTTTGGGAAACCATCAAAGTTAACGCCCAAATGGAGTCACCCAATTCGGTTGCCCTCCCCATTGGCCCTTGACTAACGCCCAATTGGGATTCTCGACACCCAATTAGGAATTACCTAACGCCCAATTGGGATTCTTAACACCCAATTAGGAATTACCTAACGCCCAATTTGGATACCTAACGCTTAATTTGGTTGCTCGCCATCAATATTCCTGTTTTCTTGCATCTCCTACCTTGTTATCTATGTTGGAATATCCGGAGGCTGTGCGAGCGTGCGCAATGCGCCGCTATCCCCGGAATCTCGGTTCCTCTTTCTTATTGTTTTCTTTCATTCTTCGGGCTGTAGGCCCTATTTTATCTTTCTCTCGTTTTATTCTGTAGTCTACAGTATATAGTCGAGATCTTGTATTGTAGCTACTCATCCGTTTGTCCTGTGGCAACCGGAAATCTTATCTTTTATCTTATCTTGCTGATTTGATTTCAATAACCTACTCGCCTCTGAGTGTTCAAATATTACCTAAATAACTCTGGATATCTTCTAGAAAGCCTATAGGGAAAGAAATTTAAATATGGTCACCCTACAGATAGGGCAAGAGCAAGGTTCTCAGTGTACTCTTAACTCATGTTTTTGGACTTGCAAAACATACTTAGTAACAGATAATGCTCATTTCAGTTTTTTGGATTTAAATTCCAGTCAAACAAATCAAGTATTCAACCAATTTACCATTGAAAAATTTACTGAGTGTAGTAATAAAAGTGAGCGCAATTAAAACGGATATCTAAATGAAGCTGATCAGCAACGAGGGAAAACAAGTAAATAAGGCGGAAACGAAAAAGGAAGGGCGTAGAAAGAATTAGACTTGGATGTGGACTTGCCCAGCTCCATTTCGGGGAGGTGTCGTGTACGGTAGATTTGAAAGGTTGAGATGGCGTGGTGGACTAGGGGGAAGCATGGAGGTAAGTAAGCGAATATCGGTGGAGGGACACTACTTACACGGCGCTGTATCATGGGTACGGTGAGGGTTCCCCAATATTCGCCTCCGTCGAGCGTAGAAGGTCCGTCAGACTCCAAACGACATAGGCACGGCCATGTTCCCGCAGTTGAATGGATTGGACGCGTCGATACCAAAAGTTTCAAGAATCCAATGTTTCGCTCCTCTGGGACGGCATAAGAGAATGGCGGC